>Ga0316204_10000620_pt1 | contig 123341 bp, 121 predicted proteins | sample 6monrhotite_MG_2_FD_205661 | JGI IMG/M metagenome (GOLD analysis project Ga0316204, IMG submission 205661) | Microbial mat bacterial communities from mineral coupon in-situ incubated in ocean water Damariscotta River, Maine, United States -... | ecosystem: Environmental > Aquatic > Marine >...
ATATATCGAGATGTTCTACAATCCAAAGCGCAAGCACACCAACAACGGGATGCTGTCACCCGTCGAGTTCGAACGGCAGCATAAAATGAACGCGCAAGGTGTCTAACAAACTAGGGGCACCTCAAAGGCCATGGCTGGTGCGCTCAATACATTCACAGAAATGGCGATCACGCGTGGCGGCCTTCCCCAGATGTAACGCTTTCACTGAGAAACCTCAGGCTTTAAGCCTGTTCCAATCGTTTTGCCGCCATCTGCATCAGCGCGGCCTTGGTGTCGCTTAGGATTTTTAGGCTTTGCGCCTCATCGCCGACGCCGCGCGCTAGCTGCACGGCACCGACCATGGCGGCCAGGGTGGCGCGCGCCAGGGTGGCGTCGCCATCCAGCACGTGGGTGAGCTGCTTGATCGCCGTGTCCGTCAGTTTGGTGTAGGCCCCCTGCACGCCGTGTCCTAAGCGCCACGCGTCTTCCGATAGCGCCACCAACGGGCAGCCCTCGGCCGGGTTATCCCGGTGCCCGGCGGACAGGTAATAATCCAGCACCATCTCAAATACGCTCAAGGGCGTCACGGTCGGGTCCTCCGTCAGGGCGCGGTAGCGTTCTAAGATGACCGTATCCATTGCGGCTTCGGCAAACAGCTCGTCCTTCGATTTAAAGTGCGCATAGAAGCCGCCGTGGGTAAGCCCCGCGTCCTTCATAATCTCGCCGATGGAGACGTTGGCATAGCCCTTGGCTTTCCACAGCCTGCGCGCGGCCTCGACGATGCGGGCGCGGGTTTTTTGTTTGTGCTCTGCTGGGTAGCTCATGGCGGCTCCAAAGACTTCGGCTTGACCAAACTATATATGACGGTCATCATATCTCAAAATATGATGACCGTCATATTATGATTCTCAAAGGGGGTTCCGTTATGTCCGACTTTCTTCTGCCCATCACCGCCATCTACGCTTCGCTGAATATTATGCTACTCATCGGCTTGGCTTTCCTCGTGGTGCATCACCGCATCGCCAATCAGGTCGCGCGGGGCGGCGCGGGTATCGAGCCCCTGGAACGCGCCATCCGCACCCATGGGAATCTCGCCGAATATGGACCTTCAGCTTTGATCTTATTGGCGTTATTGGAATTTAACGGATTGCCGACGTGGCAATTGGTGACGTTGGGAACGCTGTTTACCTTTGCCCGCGTGTCGCACGTCCACGGCATGCTGACGGCCACGCTGCTCACCCGCTCCATGGGGGCGCTTGTGAGCATCATTGCCATGGTGTCGATGATCGGGCGGCTGTTGACCCTGGCGGTGATGGGCTAGCCCTTTCCCCTAGCGAATCACCGCTGCTTGCGCTACTGTCCGGCCTTCATTTAAGGAACGGCGGTAGACCCATGCATGAACGCATTTTGATTATTGATTTCGGTTCCCAAGTCACCCAGTTGATCGCACGGCGTGTGCGTGAATCTGGCGTGTATTCAGAAATTCATCCGTTCAACGCCGTCACGGTCGAAACCATCAAGGCCTTCAACCCCAAGGGCGTCATCTTGTCGGGTGGGCCGGCATCGGTCACCGGCATGGATACGCCCCGCGCGCCGGACGGCCTGTTCGACTTGGGCCTGCCGATATTGGGCATTTGCTATGGCGAACAGACCATGTGCGCACAGCTGGGCGGGGATGTTATCGAGTCTGATCACCGCGAATTTGGCCGCGCCTTTGTCGACGTGGTGGACGATTGCGAACTGTTCCACGGCGTCTGGGCGGTCGGTGCCAAAGAACAGGTGTGGATGAGCCACGGCGACAAAATCACCGCTATTCCAGATGGTTTTCGCCCCGTCGCCGTCACCGATGGCGCACCGTTCGCCGCCATCGCCAACGACGATAAGCGCTTCTATGCGGTGCAGTTCCACCCCGAAGTGGTACACACCCCGCACGGCGCACAGTTGATCCAGAACTTCACCCACCGGGTGTGCGGCTGTGCTGGCGACTGGACCATGGACAAATTTCGCGATGAAGAAATCGCCAAAATCCGCGACCAAGTGGGTGCCGGACACGTCATCTGCGGCCTTTCGGGCGGGGTTGATAGTTCCGTCGTCGCGGTTCTTTTACACGAAGCCATTGGCGACCAGCTCACCTGCGTCTTCGTCGACACCGGCATGATGCGCCACGGCGAAGCCGAAGAGGTGGTGAAGATGTTCCGCGATCACTACCACATCAAACTGGTGCATCGTGATGCATCCGAGCTGTTCCTCGGCAAGCTGGACGGCGTGTCTGATCCGGAAACCAAACGCAAGATCATCGGTTCCACCTTCATCGACGTCTTCGAAGAAGAAGCGAAAAACGCAGGCGGCGCAGACTTCTTGGCCCAAGGCACCCTTTATCCCGACGTGATCGAAAGCGTGTCGTTCACCGGAGGGCCAAGCGTCACCATCAAGTCGCACCACAACGTGGGTGGTCTGCCCGAGCGCATGAACATGAAATTGATCGAACCCTTGCGCGAACTGTTCAAGGACGAAGTGCGTATTCTGGGCCAGGAACTGGGTCTGCCGGAAAGCTTCGTCGGCCGCCACCCGTTCCCAGGCCCGGGCTTAGCCATTCGCCTGCCCGGCGGCATTTCCGCCGAAAAACTGGAAATCTTGCGCAACGCCGACCGAGTGTACCTGGAAGAAATCCGCAATGCCGGACTGTACGACGCCATCTGGCAAGCCTTCGCGGTGCTGCTGCCGGTCCAAACCGTCGGCGTGATGGGCGACGCGCGCACCTACGACTTCGTCTGCGCGCTGCGCGCCGTCACCTCCACCGACGGCATGACCGCGGACTTCTATCACTTCGACATGGAATTCCTGGCCCGGGTGAGCAACCGCATTATCAACGAGGTCAAGGGCATCAACCGGGTCACCTACGACATCACCTCGAAACCGCCGGGGACCATTGAGTGGGAGTGATCCCTGCCTTGCACGCACACACAAAAAAACGCCGAGGTCTAGCCTCGGCGGTTTTTTGAATTCTTGTCGACTAGGCCGTGATGTTCAAGTTTTGACCACGCGTTGCCGTTACGGAGCCACCATCGTCGGCGTCGCCGTCATTTTCTGCGTCCGGGCCGTCGTAGGTGCTCGCTTGCGTCGCTTGGACACGAGCTTGGTCCGGCTGCTGAGTAGCTTGGATCTGCGCCAGGTAGCCAGCGCCTGAAGTGCTAGAAATCTGCATCTTAAACCTCCATTCGTCCACTTTGGACGTCGCATCATAGTGTAGTAAACGCGCTGAATGCAACCTGAACGTTGCATTTTGTCGTATTATTATTTGGCGGGCACTGCAACAGCGCGGCCCGCGTCGGTCACGGTGGCTTTATCAAAGCCCGCACCGAAGGAGCTGCACGTCAACCAGCCGTGGTTCTCGCATTCCTTCAAGGTACGATACAGCATGGTACCGTCGTTGGTCGCGGGTACCGCAATGTCACCCGACATAATGATCAGTTCCAATAACAAGCGTTGCTGCGGCAATACGTTCGACATCTTTCCCCCGTTGAATAACACACACTGATACTCACAGTATTCAACCTGTGCGGCTTTGGGAAGGCTCATAATCATCAAATATCCGCTATAACTTGCGATAAAAAGGGAGTTATGGGTGTCATTCTCGCCGACATGGTGTACATGTGGCCCCGCAAATGTTGATGACCCCAGTTTTAAGGAGGACACCATGTCCGATAAAATTTCCGCCTCACACATTTTACTGATGTACGCAGGCTCCAGCCGTTCCGACGCCACCCGCACCAAAGACGAGGCCGAGGCCCAAATCAAAGACCTCAAAGCCCAATTGGACGACGGCGCGGACTTTGCTGAACTTGCCGGCGAACACTCCGATTGCCCATCCGGCGCAGACGGCGGCAGCCTCGGCAGCTTTGGCAAAGGCCAGATGGTCAAAGAATTCCAAGACGCGGCATTTGCCCTCGACGAGGGTGGCGTCAGCGACGTGGTTGAAACAGATTTCGGCTATCACCTGATCAAGCGCACCGGCTGATTTCTCGGCCCAAACATCACAAAAAGGCCCCCACGGCGTCACACTGTGGGGGCTTTTTTGCACCCCCCTTGCACACTTCCACCATGTGGAAGCAGACGCCTGAAATTCATTGGACACGGTATCGGTGCATAGATTAGAAGTGTTCTACACGCAGACGATGGGGGGCGCAAAATGCACGGCGGAACGATTCTAGATGACGGCACGCTTCAAATGCTCAAGTGTCAGCTCGACATTGCCAAGGAAGCATTGAAGCAATTGGATGCGTCCACCGACGTACGGCGCCAGCATTATCAAAGCCAAGCCAGCCTCGCCGTCATCACGGCTAAACACCTCCTTAAAGAGTGCCGCGCTTAAAATCGTGTCCTCTTCCAGGTATGAGCGCACAAACATGGCGCTTGCCCGTCTCTTTCCCTATGATTTGCCCATCGACACACCGCGCCATTGCTAAGTGGCGCGCATGAACCTTGCGTATATGAAAGGCGTTTCATGAGAGGCTACAAAAGCACCAAACCGCAGACACAAAAGAACGCGCGGGGCGATTGGCACACCGTGCGCACCTTGCTGCCGTACCTGTGGCCCCGGGGACGCACAGGCCTACGCGCGCGCGTGGTTCTGTCCATGACGTTTTTGCTGGCGGCTAAGGGCGTGACCGTCGCGGTGCCGGTGCTACTTAAATACGCGGTGGACGCGCTCAGCGCCCCCACTCAAGTCGTAGGCTTGGCGGCCGTCCCGGTGGCATTGCTGCTGGCATACGGCCTAGCCCGTATCGTGGCCCTGGCGTTTCGCGAATTGCAGACCGCGATCTTCGCCAATGTGGCGCACCATGCGATCCGCCAAGTGGCGCTGCAAACGTTCAAGCACATTCACCGCCTCTCCTTGCGCTTTCATCTGGAACGCCAAACCGGCGGGCTGTCGCGCGCCATCGAACGTGGCACCCAGGGCATCGAATTCGTATTGCGCATGGCGCTGTTCAATATCTTCCCCACCATGGTCGAGATTGTATTGGTCGGCGGCTTGCTGTGGGTGTTGCTCAACGGCTGGTTTGCGCTGGCGACCATGACCACCATCGCGGCGTATGTATTGTGGACGGTGTTCATGACCAACTGGCGCACGCGCTTTCGCCGCGCCATGAACGATTCCGACAGCCAAGCCCACACCAAGGCCATCGATAGCCTGCTGAACTACGAAACGGTCAAATACTTCACCAACGAAGAGCACGAGGCCCAGCGCTTCGATCAAGCCCTGGCCAGTTTCGAGACCGCCGCCATCAAGTCCAAGACCTCGCTGGGATGGCTCAACACCGGACAAGGGGCGATCATCGCCGTGGGCGTCACCATCGTCATGATCATGGCGGGGATGGGGGTGCGCGAAGGCTCCATGACGGTGGGCGACTTCGTGCTGGTCAACACCTACCTGTTGCAACTGTACCTGCCGCTGAATTTCTTAGGCTCGGCGTACCGGGAAATCAAATACTCGTTGATCGATATGGAGGCCATGTTCGGCCTGCTGGACTCACAAGCCGAGATCACCGATCCCTCAGACGCCATCCCCCTCTCGCCCCACGGCGGACACGTGCGCTTTGAAAACGTGACCTTTGCCTATGACGCCCGCCGCCCGGTGTTGAAAGACGTGAGCTTCGACGTCCCGGCGGGCAAGTCGGTCGCCATCGTCGGCTCGTCCGGTGCGGGTAAGTCGACCTTATCAAGATTGCTGTTTCGCTTTTACGACGTGAATGCGGGTGCCATCACCATCGACGGTCACGACATCCGCGCCGTCACCCAAGCGAGCCTTCGCGCCGCCATCGGCATCGTGCCGCAAGACACGGTGCTGTTCAACGACACCATCTTTTACAACATCGCTTACGGTCGCCCGAAGGCCTCGCGCGGGGATGTCGAAGAGGCGGCCAAGCTGGCGAAAATCCACGACTTCGTGCTGGGTTTGCCCGACGGTTTTGACACCATCGTCGGCGAGCGGGGGCTGAAATTATCGGGCGGCGAGAAGCAACGCGTCGCCATCGCCAGAACCATCCTCAAAGCCCCGCCCATCTTGCTGTTCGACGAAGCCACCTCGGCGCTGGACACGCACACGGAAAAAGAAATCCAGGCGTCGCTCAAAGAAGTCGCCACGGGCCGAACCACCATCATGATCGCGCACAGACTTTCCACCGTGGTCGACGCCGACGAAATCTTGGTCCTCTCAGAAGGCCAAATCATCGAACGCGGCGCCCACGCCCAACTGCTGGCCCAACAAGGCCCCTACGCCACCATGTGGCAGAGGCAGCAGGAGGCGGAGGCGTTGGAGGAGGAGGTGGCCTAAGGCGTTAAGTCTTAACCACAGAGCACACTGAGTGCACAGAGTTACTTTCAACCCCTCGCCCGCTTGTGCGACAGGGAGGGACCCGCCGCAAAGCGGTGGGAGGGTGAGGGTGCCGGCGCCCCCGGTGCTCATATTTAATTCGTACTGTGTCCCCGAATTTCGGTGGTGTCCCCGAATTTCCGGTGTCCCCGAATTTCCGTGCCCGAATTTCCTGTGTCCCCTAATTTAGTGTCCCCTAATTTAAATCCGTTTCTGACCCAAATCATTGTCAACGGTAGGCGATGGCTTTATCATTCGACTAAAGCCGTGATCGCCGCGCTACGGAACGTAAGGGAAAAATGGATGAAACGCTTAGGATCGTGGCTCGTTGCCGCAGGGCTAATCATGGCTGTCACCACCGCATGGGCGGATGGGGCGCGCATCGCGGTTGCCGCCGAGGCGACCCACGCGGAGGCACCGATCAGCATGGTGGCCGCGCGGGCACCCCAAATCTTGATATTCGACGCCGGCGGCACGCTACTGGAATCCCATACCAACCCGGTGGCCGCGAACCCCGGCGGGGCCGGACCAGAGCTTGCCCGCTGGCTGACAAAACAGCGGGTCAGGACGCTGATCGCTGGCAACTTTGGCGCTAAACTGTCGCGGGCGCTGGAAGAAGGGAATATCCGGGCGGTAACTGCGAGCGGCCCGGCGGCCCGGGCGGTGAAAGAGATTAGTCGATAACGCCGATAGCGCGTTCAGCCTGGGAACTCACGGCGAGGTTCGCGGCACGAGCACGAAGCATTGAAGGCGATGGAGCGCACTGAGAAACTGGCGGGCGAAGCAGCGGAGTAAGGCCTAGGCCTTCTCAATCCACCCCCCACCCAGAACCCTCTCCCCGTCATAAAACACACACGCTTGGCCGGGGGCCACGGCGCTATAGGGTTCTGTTAGGTGGACCTCTGCGCGGGCGTTTGGCAGCGGAGTGACGCGGGCGGCTATGGGGGGGGACATGGAGCGGAGTTTGACTTGGCACTCCAGGCCTAAGTCCGGGATCGTGTCGCCTGCGCCCAGCCAGTTGACGTTACGGATGGTGAGCGCTTGACTGAGCAGGGCGTCTTTCGGTCCCACCACCACTTGGTTTTTATCGGCGTCGATGCGCAGCACGTACAAGGGATCAGCGACCGCGAGGCCGAGCCCCCGACGCTGCCCCACCGTGTATTTCACCACGCCGTCGTGTTGGCCCAGCACGTGGCCGGACTGATCGACAATGTCGCCGGGATCAAGCGCGCCGGGGCGGAGCTTTTCTAAGATGTCCAAATACTTGCCGTCGGGGACGAAGCAGATGTCTTGGCTGTCGGGTTTGCTGGCGATGTCCAACCCTAAACGTTTGGCCTCGGCGCGCGCCTCGTCCTTGGTACATGCGCCCAACGGAAACCACAGCATGTCCAGCGCGGCTTTGGGGGTGGAGAACAAGAAGTAGCTTTGGTCGCGGCTGTGGTCTTGACCGCGCAACAGTTCCGCCCCACATTCACCGTCCCTGTCCCCGTCCACGCGGCGCACGTAGTGGCCCGTGACCAAAGCGTCGGCGCCTAAATCCTTGGCGCGGTCCAACAGGTCGGCGAACTTGATGGTATCGTTACAGGTGACGCACGGGATCGGCGTTTCGCCGCTTAAATAGGTGTCGGCAAAGGTTTCCATCACCTGTTCGCGAAAGCGCTGTTCGAAATCCAACACGTAATGGGGAATGCCGATGTGGTCGGCGACGCGCCGGGCGTCGTGGATGTCGCGCCCGGCACAGCAGGTCCCCGGCTTGTCGATGGCGACACCGTGATCGTAGAGCTGCAACGTCACGCCGATCACGTCATAGCCCGCCTCAACCAACAGCGCCGCGGTGACGGACGAGTCCACCCCGCCCGACATGGCAACCACCACGCGGGTGTCGGCGGGGGCCTTGGCATAGGCACGTTTCGGCAGATCAAGCTTCATGGCTTGGCACCGGGGTTTAAGTCTGGTTCGGGGATGCTGTCCAACAAGGTCAGGGTGTGGGACAGGAATTCACGACGGTATAGAACCGCCACCACCCACACGGTGACCAGGGCGAACAGCGCCGGGTGCAAGAACCAGCTGAGCGCCGCCAGACCGAAGTTATAGGCCCGCACGCCGCGATTGAAGTTCAATACCGCCCCCGAGATCACCCGTGCCGTGCCGTGGGCGAATTCCAGGGCCGCAGGTGTTTCCGCCTCAACAACCGGCGGGGCCGCACCGACCAACACCAAGGCATAGTTGAACTGACGCAGCGACCACGCGAATTTAAAGAACGCGTAGATGAAGATCATCAGCAACAACAAGACCTTGAATTCCCACTGGATGCGCGTGGCGGCTTCGATGAAGGGCAGGTCCTGGAGCAGCATTTGCGCCTTATCCACCGCCCCGAGTATCGCCAAAAGACCTGCCAGGATGAACAACGTGGTGGTGGAAAACAGCCCGACCGAGCGCATGATGGCGCTTAAGATGTTGGCATCGGTCATGCGGTTTTCGCGACTGAGCATGCGCACCATCCACGCCTCGCGATGCTTGCGCATGACGGTCAACAAGGTCCGCCCCTCGCCCTTCAAGCGGTCGGCGTAATAGGTATAACCGCCCCACAGCAAGACGAACCAAACCAGGGCGAGAAGATCAAAAAGAGCGATGTCGGTCATGGTGTTGCCTTTGGGAGCCTGAGGTGACACTGTTTATAGCAAGTTTGCGCGATAAATTCAGCCACCATTCAGACCATTACGCTAAATTCGTCAGACCCTTCAACGCACGAGGCGTAGCACCATGGACGGCCAAATATTTTTCAAAAGCTTTCTCATCGCGATCACGTTGCTGGGCATCATCGCATTTGCCGCCGCTGGCTTTCGCCCCGGTTCTGCCCAAATGGTCGGCCAGGGCGGTGGAAGTTTCAACCCTGGTTATCAAGGCGGCTGGGGTGGTGGCGATCATGACGACGACTAAGCGCACCTAGCCCCACCAAGTCCCGCTCGTCCAACCACGCCATTTGCATGGCGATGAAGTGAATGCCGGTCCAACGCATACCCCTTGCAGCGTAGAATTACTATTGAGAGAAGTTGATCATTGAATTGATACCTATGCTATGTTACCCCTCATGCGTGCTCATCCAATAAATATGCAGCTATACGGAGCCCCCGCATGAAGGACATCGTTCGAGAATCTTTTTCTCTGGATCAAAGGCAAATTGACCAATTCCAACGCCAAGGTTTTTTATTACTTAAAGAGATTTTTTCAAAAGACTTCATCAAGTACATCCATACTAAAATCGATAGCGATATCCAGACGCCCAGTGATAAGTATCAGGCAGGATTCAATCGTATTAAGTTTGATTTATTTAATGGCGACCCAAGCATTTCGCTCTTGATGAAGTCTCAGGCATTTCGTTCGGTCATGAAAACTCTGACGGACCGCACCATGATTTACACCCAGGGATTAGGCTTCGAGTTGAAAAAGAACGAAAATAAAGGCTTTCCTTGGCACATTGGCACTCAAAGTTTTGGTTATCAGCAAGCTAGTGATTTTGGATGCACCATCTGGACTCCCTTGGTCCCAATCGATAGCCCCGGACAGAGAGGAGGGATGGCCTATGTTCCGAAAGATGCTGTCTCCGGTGACTTTATGTATACCCATGTCGACCCAGCCATATTCGGCAGCTTGAGAACTCGTATCGACAGCGGTGAAAAAATTCCATTAGAAGAGTATATTCACTTGCGTGACGGCCCCTTAAACGATCCCGCGATGAGTAAAATTCTAGATTGTTTCGCAGTCGAAGACAGCTTTGAAATCGGTGATGCATTGATCTTCGACAAGCATGTTATTCACCGAAGCGTTATGCTTGACGAAGGACCGACCGAAATGCGCAGCGCATTTGCTATGCGGTTTATCTGCGCCGATTCACGTTACGACCAAAAACGAGCTAATGACCTTGAAATTCCCAGAGAGTATTTCGACTATGCGGGACCGACCAGCTTCCACTTAGAGGTCTGCGATAAGAACGGGGAATTAATCGCCGATAGCGTTTTTTTTCGGTCTGATCGTGAAACTCGCACCTTAGCCTAGCAGCACATTGGAACCGAAGATGGATTTACACCATTATCTTTTATACTTGGTTGTCGCTTCTTTGACGATCGCGAGCCCCGGCCCTGGGGTAGTTTTATCTATTTCAAATTCGATTTTATTTGGCTTCCGCGCATCCGTACCTGGAATTCTGGGCGTTTCTCTTGGTATGTTTACGATATCTCTTATCGCGGCCAGCGGCGTTGGATCGATTGTGCACGCATCGGCAATTGCCTTTTCAATCCTTAAATATCTTGGCGCTGCATATTTGGTATATCTAGGCGTGAAATTGTGGAGATCTGAAGGTATTGGCCTTAAGGCCGTCGCCCCCGCCCTTTCCAGTCAACCAACTTCTACGTATAAAAGATTCAAAGAGGGGCTGTTCATTACACTATCAAATCCGAAGCCTATGGTTTTTTTTATTGCCTTATATCCTCAATTTATAACGAAAGATGTCGATTACCTACCTCAGTTTGCAATCTTATCGATAACGTTTTGTGTTCTAATCATACTTATTCATTTTGGATATGCCCTGTTTGCCGGAAAAATTAGGGGTTGGATTAATAACAAATCAGGGTCGAGAATAATCAATAGAACAAGTGGGTTGTGCTTTATCGGTTTTGCCCTTGGCCTTGCAATTAACAAATAAATTAGCCCTGCAACAGTGAGCCGTCGGACATGATAACGACGACCACGGCGACGATTAGTCCCGTTCGTCCAACCATGCCATCTGAATGGCTTCGAGGACTTTTTCGCTGGATTTATTTGGGTCGTCGTCAAAGCCCGGCAGCGCCTGCACCCATTTCCACAGATCGGTAAAGCGCACGTGCAGAATGTCCACGTCGGGGTGGGCGTCTTCCAGTTCGATGGCGATGTCGTGAATGTCGGTCCAACGCATGGTCTTACTCCTCAATCGATATACTGCATATCGGTTCTAAGGGGTGTTTAGTCAACCAACATATTGCGCGTGCCGGTGGGAATGGTTACTTCCAATCCGTCCAAGGCTTCGACCATTTTGATCTGACAGCCCAAGCGCGAGGTGTGGGTGAGGCCGAACGCGAGATCCAGCATGTCCTCTTCTTCCTCGGTGGCTTCGTCCAGTTTGTCGAACCATTTTTGGTCCACCACCACGTGGCAGGTGGAACACGCCAACGATCCCTCGCAAGCACCTTCCAGGTCGAGGCCGTTCTTGTGCGCAATTTCCAGCACGGAAAGGCCAAGCGGGGCATCAACTTCTTTGCGATTGCCGTCGCCGTCGATAAAAGTCATTTTCGCCATGCTGAGTAAATCTCCTGAGTGTGTATCTTTGAATGTTGCCACAGGTTTACAGGGGTATGCGGCCTGAAACAAGCCTTTAGGCGCTTGTGGAGCCGTCATCCAGCGCCGCCACCGAGACTCCGGTCAACGCCTCGCGGATGCCCTTATCCATGCGTTTTTCGGCAAACGCGCGGGTGACTTGGTCCAGTCCCTCGACCGAGGCGGCGATAACGTCTCGGTCGTTCCCCTTTACGGCCTGGATAACCGCCTCCATCTGATCGCCAATGGTCTCGCGCTCATCGATGCTGAGGAGGTTGCAGTCGGCGCGCAACGCAGACGTCACCGCGCCCATGGCGCGCTCGGCCTCGACCCGGGCTTCCGCCAACAGGCGCAGTTCCATATCGTCCTGGGCGTTGGCCATGGAGTCATAGAGCATCTTGGACATTTCCTCTTCGGAAAGCCCATAGGACGGTTTGACCTCGACGTGTTGTTCAATGCCGGACGTATCTTCGGCTGCCGACACGGTGAGCATGCCGTCGGCGTCCACCTGGAACGTCACGCGGATGTGCGCCGCCCCCGCCGCCATGGGCGGAATGCCGGTGAGGTTAAAGCGCGCCAGGGACCTGTTTTGGTCCACCAACTCGCGTTCCCCCTGCACCACGTGAATGGCCATGGCGGATTGCCCGTCTTTAAAGGTGGTGAATTCTTGCGCCTTGGCCACGGGGATCGGCGTGTTGCGTAAAATAACCTTTTCCACCAAGCCGCCCATGGTTTCCAGACCCAGCGACAGCGGTGTCACGTCCAACAACAATGTGTCGGACCCCACCGTCAGGGCCTCGGCCTGCAACGCGGCGCCCACAGAGACCACTTGGTCGGGATCAATGTCGGCCAAGGGCTCGGCACCGAAATAGTCGGACACGGCTGCGCGCACGGCAGGCACGCGGGTCGATCCGCCCACCAGCACCACGCCCTTAACGTCTTCGGCATCGAACCCCGCCTCGGTCAAAACTTCGTGGCAGATTTTTATGGTGCGGTCCACAAACGGGGCGATCAAGTCGTTAAAGGTGGCACGGTCCAGGCCGTGCTTGGTCTGCTGATCGCTGGCGGTGAGCATCCACTCGCCTTGTTCTTCATCGGTCAGGCATTCTTTAGCGATGCGCGCGGTCATCAAGGCGACCTTGACCTCGCCGGAACTTAAAGCGGTTTCGCCCAGGCCTTCCTTGCGTTGCTGCAGGAAATGATCGGCGATGGCGTGGTCGAAATCGTCCCCGCCCAGCGCCGCGTCGCCGCCGGTGGCTAGCACCTGAAACACGCCTTTTTCCAGGCGCAGTACCGACACATCAAAGGTACCGCCGCCCAGATCGAACACCACATACAGGCCCTGAGCCCCCTTGTCCAAGCCATAGGCCAACGCCGCCGCCGTCGGCTCATTGACCAAGCGCAATACGTCCAGCCCGGCCAGACGCGCCGCGTCCTTGGTGGCGGTGCGCTGGGCATCGTCGAAATAGGCTGGCACGGTGATCACGGCCTTGGTGACCTTGGCCGACAGATGAGCCTCGGCGCGACCACGCAAGGCACGTAAGATGTCAGCGGAAATTTCAATCGGGGTTAGCTTATGCCCGCCGATGTTGAGCCGCACCAAGTGGCTTTCACCGTCTTCGTGGGGTTCAATTTCAAATGGCAGTTGCCCGCCCAAGCCCTTGACGTCTTCGGCCCCGCGGCCCATCAGGCGTTTGATGGAGCTCACCACATGGTCGGGGCGGCTCAGCAATAAACGCTTCGCCAGTTCGCCGACGATGGCGGACCCGTCCGGCGCATAGGCGACGACGCTGGGAACCAACGCTTGGCCGTCGTCGTCTTTCAGGACTTCGACATTGCCATCGACGCTCACCGCCACCACCGAATTGGTGGTGCCAAGATCAATGCCCATGGCCAGCTCGGTCTCCCCCTGGTGGGGAACCGGAGATTGGCCGGGTTCGTGAATTTGCAGCAGTTGCGCCATGGGGGATCGGGTCCTCTACGTTTTATCAGGCGAGCAGGCGGGCGCGGCTGTGGCGCACCTCGCCCATCATTTTATGCAGATATTTCAACCGGGTGGTGAGTTCGCAAGCACCTTCGATATCGTCGCCGCGAAAGGCCAGCGACAACCCCGTAATGACGTCGTCGATTTCCGCCTTGGTCTCCGTTGCGATGGTGTTCAGCTCAGTCATGGTGGCGGCGTTTGCAAGGCGCTCGCGCATCTCCATCGCTTCGATCAAGATCGACTGATCCTTCACCAAGTTACAGCCTTCGGGCAGCACCTCAACGCCGCTTAAGTGCACCATGTAGTCGGCGCGTTTCAGCGGGTCCTTCAAGGTTTCATAAGCGTCGTTCAGCGCCGTGGCCTGTTGCTGGCTCAGCGCCTTTTCTTTCGGGCTTTTGGTGGCGAAGCGATCGGGGTGAAGCTGGCGTTGCAAGTCGAAATACAAATGATCCAACGCGGGTACGTCAACGTCGAAGGAAACCGCCACATTGAGGCGTACGAAGTGGCTCACCGCCGCCGGTCCTTGCACCGCTTCGCAGGTGGGGCAAAACAGCGCGTTCAACTGTACCGGCCCCTTGCAGGACCAGCACGGTTTCATCACCGTTTGTGCGTGAACGTCGGTATTCATTGCATCAGACGTGGAACGATTCACCGCAACCACAACGCCCCTTTTCGTTGGGATTGTTAAAGACAAACCCGCTTTCGAGCTTGTCTTCGACATAGTCCATCTCGGTGCCGAGGATGAACATGGTGGCCTTGGGGTCGATAAGAATGGTTATCCCATCGACCTCCATTTCCTCGTCGAACGCATTCTTTTCGTCGGCGAATTCAAGGGTATAGCTCAACCCCGAACAGCCCTTGGTGCGCACACCGATGCGAATGCCCAGCGACGGCTTACCGCGACTGTCGAGCAGCGCCTTCACATGCTCGAGAGCGGCAGACGTCATATTGATGGGGGCGGGCATGTTCATCGGTTCTTCCTTACACGCTTATTCGGCGGCGTTTTTCTTAACGCCGACCTTGGTCTTGTAGTCTTCGATGGCTGCTTTGATAGCATCCTCGGCTAGAATGGAGCAATGAATCTTCACCGGGGGCAGCGCCAGTTCTTCTGCGATGTCGGTGTTTTTGATATCGCCCGCTTCATCCAAAGACTTGCCCTTCACCCATTCGGTAACCAGCGAGCTGGACGCGATGGCTGAACCGCAGCCAAAGGTTTTGAATTTGGCATCTTCGATAATGCCGTCGGTACTCACCTTGATTTGCAGCTTCATCACGTCGCCGCACGCGGGCGCACCGACCAAGCCGGTACCGACATCGCCGTCGCCGTCTTCCATGGCGCCAACGTTGCGTGGGTTTTCATAGTGGTCGATCAGTTCTTTGCTATAGGCCATTTTCTTCTCTCCTTGCCGCATTGATTTGCGGATGATTAAAACTCAGTGTTCTGCCCATTTGATGGACTTTAAGTCAACGCCGGCCTGCGCCATGTCCCACAGCGGGCTCAGTTCGCGCAACCGGTTCACTTCTTTCGAAATGCGTTCAATGGCGTAGTCGATGTCGTCTTCGGTGGTGAAGCGACCCAGCCCTAATCGCAACGAGGTGTGCGCCAATTCTTCTTCGACGCCCAGCGCGCGCAAAACATAAGACGGTTCCAACGACGCCGAGGTGCACGCCGAACCGCTTGATACCGCCAAATCCTTGATGCCCATCATCAAGCCCTCGCCTTCAACATAGGCAAACGAGATGTTCAAGTTGCCGGGAATGCGGCTGTGCTCGTCACCGTTCAAAAAGATTTCCGGGATGCGCTGGCGCAAGCCTTGATACAAACGGTGTTGGAAGTCGTGCAGACGCTCGGCCTCGGCGGCCATTTCTTTTCCGGCCAATTCGCAGGCCACGCCTAAGCCCACCACCAGCGGGGTCGGCAAGGTGCCGGCGCGCATGCCGCGTTCTTGGCCGCCGCCGTGGATCAGCGGCACCAAGCGCACGCGCGGTTTGCGGCGCACGTACATCGCGCCGATGCCCATAGGGCCGTAGAGCTTGTGGCCGGAAATCGACAGCAGATCGATGTTCATCTCTTCCACGTCCAGCGGAATTTTACCCACGGCCTGGGCCGCATCGGTGTGAAAAAACACCTTGTTGTCGCGACAAATCTGGCCGATTTCCTTGAGCGGCTGGATCACGCCAATTTCGTTGTTCACCGCCATGATCGACACGATTAAGGTCTGGTCGGTGATCGCGGCCTTCAAATCATCGAGATCGATGAGGCCGTTTTCCTGCACGTGCAAATAGGTAATGTCGAAGCCATCTTGTTGCAGCACGCGGCACGATTCCAACACGCACTTGTGTTCGGTGACACAGGTGATGATGTGCTTGCGCTTGTCGCCATAAAACCTCGCCACGCCCTTGATGGCCAGATTGTTGGACTCGGTCGCGCCTGAGGTGAAGATCACTTCTTTCGGCGTGGCACCGATCAGCGATGCCACTTGGCCGCGCGCAATTTCCACCGCGTCTTCCGCTTCCCAACCATAGTGGTGGTTGCGCGAGTGCGGGTTGCCGAACTTCGCTGTCCAATAAGGGGCCATAGCCTCGACCACGCGGGGATCGGTGGGCGTGGTGGCCTGGTAATCCAAATAGAGCGGATTGTTCTGGGTCCAAGTTGTGGCGGTCATATTTTTCTAACCTTGTTGTTGTTTTAACGTTAAGCGAAGTTTAAGCCGCGTTGCGTTTTGCCGCCTCACGCTCATATAGGTCTTTCCAAACGGATATAAAGCTTTCAATGTCGTCTTGCGTCGTGCTGGATCCTAACGACACGCGGACCACCGATTTGGCGATCTCTTGCGGCACGCCCATGGCCCCCAAAGCGCCGCTGACTTTGGCCGCCCCCGACGCACAGGCCGAACCGGCGCTGATGCAAATTCCTGCCAGATCGAACGCCATCACCTGGGTTTCACCGCTCATGCCCGGCATCGATAGCAACGATGTGTTGGGCAGGCGGGCGGCCTGAGCGGCGATCACGGTGGCGTCCGGGGCGCGTGCAAAAATGCGCGCTTCCAAGTCGTCGCGCAGGGCTTTGATCCGTTTCATGTCGGACAGGTCCGCCTTCGCCTCAACAGCCGCCGCACCAAAACCGGCAATAGCGGGCACATTTTCGGTACCACCGCGCAAAGCCCCTTCTTGGCCGCCGCCCGGCTGCAGCGCCAGCAGCGGCGCATCTTTAGCTGCGATCAGCGCACCCACGCCCAAAGGGCCACCAATTTTGTGCGCCGAGAGGCTCAAGTAATCCACGCCCAAACCTTGAAAATCCACATCCACCTTGCCCGCCGCCTGGACGGCGTCTGAATGCACCAAGGCGTCATAGCGGTGCGCAATGGTTTGAATGCCTTCTATATGTTGCAGCACACCGGTTTCGTTGTTGGCCAGCATCACCGAAGTCACCACGTCGTCGCCGCCACCGGCGAACATCTCTTCCAACTGGAACGGATCGACAAGACCGTTTGCGTCCACCGGAATGTAATCAAATCCGGTGCGGGCTTTGAGCACCGAGGGGTGTTCGGTGCGTGCCGCAAACACCTTGTCACGTCCGCACCCCATCAGCGCCAGGGCGTTGGCCTCGGTACCACCAGAGGTAAAAATCACCCGTGCACTGGCAGGTGCTCCAACCAAGGCCCGCACGTATTCGCGGGCGTCTTCGACTGTACGCCGGGCCTTTCGGCCGAGGCTGTGAACCGACGACGGATTACCGCCTGCATCCAACGCAGTCAGCATCGCGTCCCTGGCCGCTGGGCGGATAGGCGAGGTCGCGTTGTGATCCATGTATACAGGCTGGTTCATAAGCAAAGCTCTCTGATTAACGCGTTACTCTGCGGCGATGGTGTCTGCGGCCTCAGATTCAAACAGCTCCGGGCGGGGGGCCAGAACCTTGCGCGCACACACGTCGGCCAGGGTCACGGAACTGAGATACATATGGATCTGATAGCTCAGCGCCTCCCACAGGTCGTGGGTGAGACACCGGGCCTTGTCCGAATGGCAGCCTTCCGATTTGGTGCAGCGGGTGGCGTCCATGGGTTCGTCCACCGCCTGAATAACATCGGAGATACGGATTTCGCTTGAGGCCCGCGACAGCAGATAGCCGCCACCTGGACCGCGTACGCTTTTCACCAAGCCCGCACGGCGCAGCTTGCCGAACAACTGTTCCAGATACGACAGCGAGATTTCCTGGCGCTCGGCTACGTCGGCCAGGGCGATAGGTTTGTCGCTCGCCGCTTTACACAGATCGGCCATAGCCATCACCGCATAACGTCCTTTGGTGCTGAGTTTCACATCAGTTCTCCTTTATTCGCCGCTGCCGGAAGCGGCTGATTTTTTTGCTCTTGTCCGAGGCTTTGGGGCTACTGGTTTTTTTACCAAGTCTTGGCTGCCCTCTAATTCGTCGATGCGCTCCATCAAACTCGCCACCTGGGTGCGCAAATTGTCGATGGTGCGCAACACCGGGTCGGGGCAGCCTTCCTTAGGCGTGCCATAGGCTACGAAGTCCTTAGCGTGTTCCTTGTCGCGCGGCATCACCACACGCGCGGGGATGCCCACGGCGGTAACACCCGCAGGCACGTCGCTGGTGACCACCGCGTTGGCACCGATGCGCGCATCCTGGCCCACCGTAATGGCACCTAAGACCTGCGCGCCGGACCCGACGATAACGCCGTCTTCCAAGGTCGGATGGCGTTTTTGGTCAACTTGGGTATGGCTGTCAACGCTGGGCGAAATACCGCCCAAGGTCACGGCTTGATAAAGTGTCACATCATCACCGATGTGGCTGGTTTCACCGATCACCACGCCATCGCCATGATCAATAAAAAAACGATTGCCGATGGTGGCGCCGGGATGAATTTCGATGCCGGTCAAAAAGCGCGCGGTCTGCGATACGAAGCGTCCGAGAAAGCGAAAATTGCGCCGCCACAGGGCATTTGAAACCCGATAAAACAAGATCGCGTGGAAGCCTGGATACAGCAAAGCCACCTCCAAACGCGACCGCGCGGCGGGGTCGCGGGCGATAAACGAACTGATATCTTCTCCAAGCCTCTTGAAAAACATGACGTATCCAATATGTTGTGGGGGCGAGCGTTCACTGGCGGCACGCCCGGGGCCTTAAGGCTCCGAACGACTGTCCAGCGCACCATCGCACCCGACGCTGCATTAACTGACTTGAATATAGTATACCCGACTACGACGGTCAAGTATTCAAGAGCCAGTCGCACAAAAAACCTTGCCCCCACTATGGGAATAGGTGCGCCGGGTTAACCATTTGAAAGATAAACGGTTTTTATAACAGCCATGCCTGAAATCATCTTTAACGGTCCCGAGGGGCGTCTCGAAGGACGCTATCATCACTCGAAAACACCCGGTGCTCCGATTGCCCTGGTGTTGCATCCGCACCCCCAATTTGGCGGCACCATGAACAATAAGGTTGTGTACGCCATGTACCAATCGTTCGTGAAACGCGGCTTTTCCACTTTGCGCTTTAACTTCCGTGGCGTCGGGCGCTCGCAGAGCACCTTCGACAACGGACAAGGGGAAATGAGCGATGCGGCATCGGCACTGGACTGGATGCAAGCCCACAACCCCAATGCCCAGGCCTGCTGGATCGGTGGTTTTTCCTTTGGCGCGTGGATTTCCATGCAGCTGATGATGCGCCGTCCGGAAATCAACGGCTTCCTGACCATTTCTCCCCCCGCCAGCCAGCATGATTTCTCCTTCCTGGCCCCGTGCCCGGCATCGGGTCTGATCGTGCACGGCGACAAGGACGAGATCGTCCCCGTCGATAGCGTCGACAAACTGGCCGCCAAATTGCGCAGCCAGAAAAACATCACCGTGGATTACGAAACCGTGAAGGGCTGCGATCACTTCTATGGCGATCACATGGACAAGCTCAACAAAATCATCAACGACTACCTGGACAAGTCACTGGTGAAAGCGGCCTGATCCCAGCGCCCCACAGACATGAAAAAGTCGGCCCGATAAAAGGCCGGCTTTTTTTGTGCGCCCGCTCAATCCACCGTCTGTTTTCGGATGAATAGCTGACGTGTGTATCGGGTGAATTTGATGGGGCATATGCATAACTTACACACGGCTACAGGTTCATACCCTGCACTCGCAACCGGGTGTCCAGTTGATTTCAGCGGGATTCGCAATTATTCTTTTATCTAGGCCTTGTAAGGAAACGAAGGAACAAATGATGAAAAATATCCAGATTGTACTCTTTGCAGCATTTTTCGCATTGATTCCCCATTTGAATGCGTATGCTGACATCGGTACCGTTAAATGGTTTAACGCCACTAAAGGTTTCGGTTTCATTGAGCCCGAAGATGCTTCAAAGGATGTTTTTGTATATATAACTGCCGTAGAGAGAGCAGGCCTGGGGACATTGTATGGAGGGCAAAAACTTTCGTATACAGTGGAAGTAGGGATCAACGGCAAGTGGTCTGCCAAGAATCTCAAACTAATCGATTACTGACGCCGTTGAACGGGCCGGTTTTTTTTATGATCCAAACTTGCGAGCACATTCTAAGTGTTGGGATGGCTCTTGGTGCCGCCACTTAGGGGTTCTGGTGCACCTGTTGTGGTGGGGAAGGTGATGGGCAGCCAGCGTTCGGCGCGCACCGCCAGATAGGCGAACGCTTGGGCTTCCAAGGCGTCGCCATCCCAGCCCAAGCCGTCGGTGGAGCGTACATCCACGCCCAAAACGTCGCGCAAATTCGCCATCAGCACCGGGTTTAAGCGCCCGCCCCCGGTGACGGCCCAGGTCTCGGCCGGACGGGGAAAGAACGCCCGTGCACGGCCCACCGCATGGGCGATGAACGCCGTAATGGTCGCCGCGCCATCTTCGGGACCCAGACCAGCACAATCGGCCTTGGCAAAGTCCTGGCGGTCCAAGGATTTAGGCGGCGATTGGTCGAAGTATTCAACGTCCAAAAGCTTCGCCAACACGGCAGCGTCCACTTGGCCCTTCGCCGCCAAGGCCCCGCCCCGGTCCATGTCTTCGCCGTTATAGCCGCGCAGCCAGTCGTTTAACGGCGCGTTGCCGGGTCCGGTATCGAAGGCAACGATGTCCTCATCGCCCTCGCCCACCCACGTCACGTTCGCCACGCCGCCTAAGTTGAGCACCGCGGCAGGGCGTTTGACCTCAGCGTTGGCGCGCACCAGAGCGGCATGGAACACCGGCACCAACGGCGCACCCTGCCCGCCCCGCGCCACATCGCGGGAGCGAAAATCGCTGGCCACCGCAATGCCCAGCCAATCGGCCAGCAGCGCGCCTTCGCCCAACTGCACGGTGATGGCGTTTTTCGGATCGTGATGGATGGTGTGACCATGAAAGCCGACGATGTCGATGTCGGCGGCGTCCAATTCGGCCTGGGCCAGCAGCTTGAACACCGCGTCGGCGTGCAAAATGGTGAGATAACGCTCAACATCCGCAATGCCGGGGGCGGCGCGACCCAACGGGCCCAACACCCGGCGCAGGCTGTCTTTGAACGCGTCATCGTAGGGCATGGTCAGGGACGGACCGAATTCGATCACGTCCTGGCCGTCGGTTTTAATCAAGGCGGCGTCGATGCCATCCATCGAGGTGCCGCTCATCAAGCCGATGGCCGTGAATATTTTGTCATTGTTCATCGCATGCCGCCTCATTTATCCGCGTTGGCGCGTTGTGCGTGGTAGGCCATTGTGCTAAGTCCCAAGAGAACATGCAACAGGCATAAATCGGCAGGCTATGAGCGACATGAGCGATCTGAAATCTGAATTTTTACAAACCGTGACCGCACGCGGCTATATGCACCAGTGTACGGCGCTTGAAGAGCTGGACCAAAAAGCCTCAGGCGGCGTCATCACGGCGTATATCGGCTTTGACTGCACCGCACCTAGCCTGCACGTCGGTTCGCTGTTGCCCATTATGATGCTGCGCACGTTGCAGAAAACCGGACACAAGCCCATCGTCTTAATGGGCGGCGGCACCACCTTGGTGGGCGATCCGTCGGGCAAGGACGAAAGCCGCCAGTTGCTCGACGACCAAGCCATTCAAGCCAACATGGACAGCATCAAGCAGGTGTTTGCCAAGTTCCTCACCTTTGGCGATGGCCCGACCGATGCCGTAATGGTGAACAACGCCGATTGGCTCAAAAGCCTCAACTACATCGAATTTCTGCGCGATTTCGGCCCGCATTTTACCATCAACCGCATGCTCGGTTTTGATTCTGTGAAGTTGCGCCTGGACCGCGAACAGCCGCTGACGTTCCTTGAATTCAACTACATGATTCTTCAAGCCTATGACTTCTTGGAATTGAACCGCCGCGCGGGGTGCACCTTGCAGATGGGCGGATCAGACCAGTGGGGCAACATCATCAACGGCGTTGAATTGACGCGCCGGGTCGACGGTAAAGAAGCTTTTGGCCTCACCACGCCGCTGCTCACCACCTCGTCGGGGGCCAAAATGGGCAAAACCGCTGCGGGCGCGGTATGGCTCAATGAACAGCAACTGTCGGCCTATGATTACTGGCAATACTGGCGCAACACCGAAGACGCCGACGTTGGCCGCTTCTTGCGCCTGTTCACCGAATTGCCGCTGGACCAGATCGAGCGCCTGGAAAAACTGGAAGGCCAAGAGATCAACGACGCCAAGAAAACTCTGGCCGATGCAGCGACCGCCATGTTGCACGGTGAAGACGCCGCCAAGACCGCCAATGAGACCGCGCAAACGACCTTCGAGCTGGGACTGACGAGCCAGGACCTGCCCACCATCGACGTGGCTAGCGCGGATCTAGCCCAGGGCATTTCGGCCTTTAGCGCCCTGGTGCTGGTGGGCTTTGCGCAAACCGGCGGTGAAGCCAAACGCTTGATCAAGGGTGGCGGCGCACGTCTCAACGACACCCCCATCACAGATATAAGCCACGCCGTCACGCCAGCCGACCTGAACGCAGACGGCGTGATTAAGCTGTCGGCGGGCAAAAAACGCCACGCCCTGCTGCGCGCCGTTTAATTTGGCTTAGGCTCGGGAGTTTTTTTGCCGGGGATTTCTTTTTCTGTATCCGAACCGGTAAAGATATTGCGCAGCGCGCCCGGCGCCAGCGCGCTCAACGGGTTGACGCTGATGTCCACGTTTTCACCCTGGCCTTTCATGGTGTAGGTGGCCGCGAACAGCCCGCCGCCTTCTTCCGATCCGCTGAATATCTTTCCAATCAAAGGAATTTTACCCAGCAGCGCATTGATGGCGTAGGCCGGCACCACCGTGCCTTTCAAGTCCAACATACGGTTGTCCATGTCCACCGAGCCGCTGGCGGTGACGCCAATGGTGGGGCCAGAGGCGCGCGATTGGGTCAGTTCCAACACGCCGCCTTCCAGCTTGAACGGCGCATTGAGGATATCAAAATTGAGGCCTTCGCCCTGAAGCGCGTCCAAGATTCCGGTTAACGACATGACGCCGATGAGCTTGGTGAACGCCGGGGCGTTGATCATGGCGTAGTCGGTGACTTTGGCCACGCCTTCCAGGGGCGCGTCCTTACCGGGGCGGGTATACGCCGCCTTGAGATCAAACACGCCGCCCAAAATGTTGTCGTAGAGATCCAAAGTGTTGAGCACAGCGCCCGCATCGTCGGACGCGATGGACAGATAGCGCAGCCCCCCCACAGCCGTATCCAGCATCACTTCAACCGCCCCGGCGTCGCCCACCTGGCCGCTGATGTCGATCTTGCGCCACAGCCCGCGATCCCGGTAAACGGTGCCAATAAAGTCACGCATCACCCTGTCTTTGCGGATCTGTAAGTTGCGGATGTCCACCGCCGCATGGACCCTCAATTCGTCCTCGCGAATGTCGCCACCGGCCTTACCCGCAGTGCCCAAATCGCGGATACCGATCATCTCGTCCCACAACAAGCCTGCATCCAGGCTTTCGCCGCGCAGCACCACTTCCCAGGCCCCATCGCTCAGCGGCGTCAACGAACCCGTCACATCGGTGAGCCCTGAGCGCATGGTGTCAAAATCAATGCGCTCCAACTTGCCGCTACTTAAGAATGTGGCACTGCCAGAAATGTCCATGTCGGGCGCGGTGACCGAAAATTTAGGGATTTCGCTGGGCACGTCTTTGTTCAAGCGCAATTCCAACACTGCCGTACCCGGCACGCCGCCCGGCTTGGCCCAGCCCAGTTCCGGCGCGGACAGCTCAACGTTGGCTAAATCGATACGCGCCGACAGGGCCTGACGACCATCGCCTAGGGCTGTGTAGTTGACGTTGACCTCCGCCCCACCGTGTAGATAGCGCGCCAAAATACCGGGAACCTCTACGCCGAGCGAGCCCAAGTCCAAGACCTCTTCAATGTGGCCGGAAATTTCATAGCGGTCGGTAAAGAGTGCGGCGGGGCGGAAATCATGGCTCCACGAAATCTGCACCGGCACCGAACCCAACTGCGCCTCACCGCTCACCGCCAAGCCATTATTATCGACCACCACGTTCAACTCGCCTTGAGAAATATCCTTGTCGAACAACGCGCCCCGAATGCCCGCCCCGGTGACCTGTGCCGTGGCCACGGCCTCGACCTCAGCGGCAAGCAAATCATTCTTTAAGGGAATACGCAGACTAACATTAACCGCGGTTTGGCCTTGAGAGGTGTTAGGATCAATCCCCAAGTCTGTGGCAAAGCCTAGGGGATCGGCGTCGACAAGGTGCAACGCGGACGGCACCGGGCCTTCAATGTTGAGTTTAATTTCAGCATACTGCATGTCCTCTTGTAGCTTTATCAGAGCGATATCACCGCCGGTAATTTTCAAATCGCCCGTACTTTTGCCGCCCTCGACATGAATATCGAAACGCTTTTCGGTAAAGGTGGCGGTGCCTTTGGCGTTGGTCACCTTAGGCATGGTGGACAGATATTTCACATCCAGGCCTTGGGCCTCAACGGTACCCGAAAGCGATGCCAAGCCCGTGCCACCACCAGACTGTGGGTGCAGCGACACCTTGACGGTGGCTAAATCTGAGACGCCTTCGGAAATATTTTCAAGAACCCACGTGCGCGCATCCACCCCTAGATATTTTGGCCACAGCGCCGCCAGATCGTTAAAGCGCACATGGCGCGCCTCGCCGCTCAAATCTACGGATAACCCGACCTCCTCCCCCAGCCCTTGCACGCTTGCGTTGACCGCGGCCTCGGCTCCGCCAATCAAGGCAACTGTCAGGTCCCGGACGTCCAAGCGCCCACCTAGCCCCGCATAGGTCAGCGACGTCTTCAGCGCCTTAAACGGCATGTCGTGGTCAAAGGGGGCTGGCAGATAAATCGTGGCCTTAGGCTTAGGCGTCAGGCTCAACGCAGAAATGTCGAGCAATTGCGCGGCCCCCTCATAGCGCCCGCTCAACGCCAACTCTGACACGGCGATGCGCTGCGCCCAATCCAGCGCGCCCAATTCCGCTGCCAGAGGCACCGGCAAGGCCAAGAACCCTTCGCCTCCGGTCAAATCAAAACCGAAGCCTTCAACACTCCCATCTTGTTCAACGCTTAAGGTGATGGTGCCCGAAATCGGCAAGTCCAATGCGCCCAGCGCCTGCACCTGATCTGACACACCGGCAAAGGCGGCGGGGGTAATATCTTCAAAGCTCACCCCCAGATCAACGCGTTTTCCGGCGGGCGAATAAGACCCCATCACCGACACTGCGGTGACGCTGTCGCCCATCTGCAAATCCAGATCCAGGGCGGCTTGCAGGCCGTCGTCCACCCGAAAAACGTTCGCGCTGGCCGACGGGGCGCGCCATGTGGTGCCAAGCGCCTGATCTTCGTACGTAATCTCGCCCGAGACCACGCTAATGCGTTTTAAGTAGCTCATCGCGTGGGCTGGGTCTGGGTCTTGCAACATGACGAACAGCATTGAATTGATAAACGCATCGGACCCTTGATCCGCGCCTTCAAAGCCCAGTGCCAAACGTCCGTCGGCATGGCGCTGGATTTTAAGGCTGGGACCGAAAAATTCGATGGACCGCGGTGCCACCGCGCCCTTAAGCAGTGCCTCGGCGCTGAGCGAAATGGAAACTTCCGGCACGCTTGCAATCAACTCGCCGGACGGCAGCTTGGCCTGAACGTCGACCACGCGGATGTCCAAGGTGCGTTCCCACCCGGCCCACGTCAAAATGGTGTCGCCGACGGTGACGTCAAACGCACCCTGATGAATGTCGTCCAGGGCTTGTTGCATATACGGGGTGAGGAAACCGATGGACACCGGGCCGGACGCCAAACGCCACGCGACCAACAGCACGGCGACCAACAAGCCCACACCGAGCCCGCCAATCACCTGTATACTGCCTCTAAGAGCACGCTTGAACAGTGGACTTTCCCCTACACCTCAAGGCATCCTGTAACTGAGCGACACATCTACAGAACCGAGACACACAAAAATATCATGCGGCTATTTGAATTCAACCCACAATCCCTGCCCGGCTGCGCTTTTGAAGACAGCGCCGCCGTCGGCTGGGCTCGTTTCCAAGATGCCGTACAGGGCACACCGGAGCTTGCGTCCTTCGCCGCGACCCTCAAATCCTCCCCGGCGGGATTAAAACTCAGCCGAGCGGTGTTCGGAAACTCCCCGTTTCTTACCGCATGCTGGTTAAATGATCCACAATTCACACAGGATCTGTTGGAACGCGGTCCCGAAGCCATGCTCAGCGCTGCCCTAGACGCCACCCGTAACGGGTCGAAGGGGCTGGGTGAGGCCGCCCTCAAACGCCATTTGCGCGTGCAAAAGCAGAGAATCGCCCTCGCCACCGCCATCGCGGACTTAACTCAAGTGTGGGACTTGACCGCCATTACGCACGCGTTGTCTGATTTTGCCGACGCCGCCGTGTCCGCGGCGTGCGCGTTTCATTTGGGCGAATTGGCCCGGCGGGGCAAAATTAACTTAAAGGACCCAGACGATCCGCAACTGGGTTCCGGCTTGGTGGTTCTCGCCATGGGCAAGCTGGGCGGGCGCGAGCTTAACTATTCATCCGACATTGATCTGATCGTTTTGTTCGATCCGGACCGCATTGAAACCGACGCGCCGATGGAACTTGGGGCCAGCTTTGTCCGTCTGGCGCGCGGGTTGGTGTCCATGTTGGACGAGCGCACGGCGGACGGTTACGTGTTTCGCACCGATCTGCGCCTGCGCCCCGATCCGGGGTCAACGCCACTGGCACTGTCCACCCGGGCGGCCGAAGTCTATTACGAAAGCATCGGCCAGAACTGGGAACGCGCGGCCATGATCAAGGCGCGGTGCATCGCCGGTGACGCCCAAGCCGGTGCGGCGTTTCTCAATTTTCTCAAGCCCTTCGTGTGGCGCAAGAGCCTGGACTTCGCCGCCATTAAAGACATCCAGTCCATCAAGCGCCAGATCAATGCGCACAGAGGCGGGGCCAGCATTGCGCTTCTGGGTCACAACGTCAAACTTGGGCGCGGCGGCATTCGCGAGATCGAGTTCTATGCCCAAACCCAACAGTTGATCTGGGGCGGGCGCGACCGAACCTTGCGCACCGTGCCGACCATACGGTCCTTGAACGCGCTGGTGGAGGCTGGCTTCGAGAAACCTGAAAACGCCCAGGTGCTGAGCGAGGCCTATGCCTTCCTGCGCCGGGTCGAGCACCGTTTGCAGATGGTCGACGACGCCCAAACCCACACCCTGCCAGATTCTCCGGACGGCATCGCCCACATCGCGACGTTTATGGGCTATGACGATGCGCAAAGCTTCTCAGATGACGTGCTTGCCACCTTGGGCCGGGTGGAAGTCTTGTATGCGCACCTGTTTGAGGACCAAGCGGACTTAGGCACCGACACGCCGCACGGTGGGAATTTGGTCTTTACCGGCGGCGAAAGCGACCCGGAAACCCTGACGAATTTGGCCAACATGGGCTATGACAATGTCCAGGCCATTGACGCGGCGGTGCGCGGTTGGCACCACGCGCGCTACCGGGCCACACGCTCCACCCGGGCGCAGGAAATTTTGACCGAGTTGATGCCGCGCATCCTGTCCGCCATCGCCAACACCAGCGAACCGGACACCGCGTTTTTTCGCTTCGATGCATTTTTGTCCAAGCTGCCCGCCGGCGTGCAGCTGTTTTCCATGTTCCAATCCAACCCGATCCTGTTGGACCTGATCGCCGACATCATCGGCACCGCACCGCGTCTGGCCGAACATTTGGCCCGGAAGGGCAACATTTTGGATGGCGTGCTCACCCCTGGGTTTTTCGACAACCTACCCAGCGCCCAGGATATGCAAGACGACTTGGATAAAGAGTTGGCGGACGCGTCGTGCATGGAAGAGGTCTTGGATGCGTGCCGCCGCTGGGCCAAGGACCGCAAGTTCCAAATCGGCGTGCAGGTACTGAAAGGCACCCTTTGCGAACGCGAATCTCAACGGGCGCTGACGCATGTGGCCGAGACGTTGTTGTCCACCCTACAGCCGCGCGTCGAAGACGAATTCATCCAGCACCACGGGCGGGTTCCCGGCGGCGCGCTGTGCGTCATCGCCTATGGCAAGTTGGGCGGGCGCGAAAAAACGCCCACCTCGGACATGGACTTAACCTTCGTCTATGACTGTGCCGAGGACGCCCAAGCGTCTGACGGCGACAAGCCGTTGGCGGTCAGCCAGTATTTCGCCCGCCTGAGCCAGCGCCTCATCAACGCCCTGTCCGCACCCACCGCCGAAGGCGCGTTGTACGAGGTCGACATGCGCCTGCGCCCCAGTGGCAACGCCGGCCCCGTCGCCACCAGTGTCGAAGCGTTCAAGACCTATCAAGGCACCAAAGCGTGGACGTGGGAGCACATGGCGCTGACCCGCGCGCGCGTGGTGACCGGCCCGATTGATCTTCGCCAAAAGGTGCAAGACATCATTGCCGCCGTGTTGACGACGCCCCATGCCCCGGATAAGTTGGTGGTCGACGTCGCCGATATGCGCGCGCGCATGGATGCCGAGCGCCACACCGACAACATCTGGTCGATCAAGAATTATCGGGGCGGCCTGGTGGACGTGGAATTCATCACCCAGTATCTGCAACTGCTCAACGCCCCGGCGCACCCGGAAATCCTCTCCCCCACCACCCGGGTGGCGTTGGAAAATTTAAAACAGGCTCAGCTGCTGGACGCCCCCACCGCCGATGGTCTCATCAACGCGTTGGACCTGTGGCAATCCCTGCAAGGCTTGTTGCGCCTGACCGTTGCCATTAAACAAGACGGTGAAGGATACGCTGTGTTTCCCGAAAGCTTGAAAGGCCGCGTGGCGGATATCGCTGGCGTGTCTGACGTTCATAAAGCCGAGGAAAAATTCACCGCCACGGCCCAGTGGGTGATGAAAACTTTCACACGCCTGATTTTGGACCCCGCCGAAGCCGCGCGCTCCAGCGTGGAAAACAGCGACCTGAATTCGAACAGAAGATAACGTTACTTTCACAACGTTTCTTGTGTTGAATCGCGGGCGAGCGTAAACTCCGGGTAGACGTAAAATATTAAACAGAGGCACCTCATGGCTGAAGGTAATAAACCGACCCAAAATGCGGTCAGCGCCGACAAAACCACCGTAAAATCGGCGAAGCCCACGGCCGCGAAAGGCTCCACCAAGAAGGTGGCGTCAAAGGCTTCAGCCAAGCCCGGTCCCGCAAAAAAGAAAAATCCATTACTGCAACATGGCGTTCACGTCAGCCACGCCCTGTTGCAGCACGAACGCGCCGTGTCCAAAGGGAAGAAGTCGCCGTTGCCTGCCAACTACCCCTACAAGACGCGCATGCGCCGCCCGCAATACGACGCACGCAAGCAGGAATTACAGATCGAACTGCTAAAGGTTCAAAACTGGGTCAAGGACACCGGCCAACGCGTGTTGTGCATTTTCGAAGGCCGCGATGCAGCGGGCAAGGGCGGCACCATCAAACGCTTCACCGAACACTTGAACCCACGCGGTGCACGCGTGGTCGCGTTGGAAAAACCCACCGATGAAGAAAAAGGCCAGTGGTACTTCCAGCGGTACGTCGAGCAATTGCCGACCAAAGGCGAAATGGTATTTTTTGATCGCTCCTGGTACAACCGCGCCGGGGTCGAGCGGGTGATGGGATTTTGCTCGCCCTCTGAATACATGGAATTCATGCGCCAAGTCCCGGAATTCGAACGCATGCTGGTGCGCAGCGGTATCCGCCTGTTCAAATTCTGGTTCTCGGTCAGTCAGGATGAACAGTTACGCCGTTTCCAATCGCGTTCGCAAGATCCGCTCAAGCATTGGAAGCTGAGTCCGGTTGACGTGGAATCCCTGGGCCTCTGGGATCAATATTCCGAAGCCAAGGAAAGCATGTTCTTCTATACCCACACCGCCGATGCGCCGTGGACGGTGGTGCGTTCCGACGATAAAAAGCGTGCGCGCATCAACTGCATTCGCAACTTCCTCACCGCCATGCCCTATCCCGGTAAAGACGTAGAGATCAACACCGTCCCCGATCAACGTCTTGTCGGTTCGGCCGATACATTCTATGAAAAATTGGACGACTTCGATCCGGAAAAAAAGAAGCTCCGTATCTGATCTAAACCTTCCTGAACAAGAGAACGACCATGACCCTTTCCGTTGGCGACACAGCCCCCGCCTTCGACCTGCCCACCGATGGTGGCGGGCAGTTGACACTTGCGAGCCTGAAGGGCAAGAAGGTCGTCTTGTACTTTTACCCCAAAGATTCCACCCCCGGCTGCACCACAGAGGGCAACGATTTTTCCGCCTTGCATGACGATTTCACCAAGGCGGGCGCGGTTATCGTCGGCGCCTCGAAAGACAGCGTCAAACGCCACGACAACTTCAAGGCCAAGCAAGGCTTTCCCTTCACCTTGGTATCCGATGAAGACGGCGTGCTGTGTGAAGCCTATGGCGTGTGGATTTTGAAAAAGCTCTATGGCCGCGAATACATGGGTATCGAGCGCGCGACGTTCTTGATCGATGAACAGGGCAAAATCGCCCACATCTGGCACAAGGTGAAGGTCAAGGGCCACGCGCAAGAGGTGTTTGACACCCTGTGACTCTGCCCACCACCCTCACCCAAGCGGCGTGTCGCGTGCTGGACGAACCAGAGCCTGCCGACAAGGTGCGCCTGACGTATCTTTTTGCCAAGGCGTGGCGAGACGGTGACATTTGGGATGTGGGCGACACGCTGCCCCAGGGTCGTCCGGCGCGCCCGGCCAAGCCTGAACTGTGTCCCCCCGGCTTGATGCCGAAGCGGTCCACGGGTTTGGGCAAGCGCCGCACCGCCCTGCTCCACGCCATCGCCCATATCGAGCTCAACGCCATTGATTTGGCGTGGGACGCGGTGGCGCGGTTTGCAGGTCTTCAGCTGCCGAAAGCCTACTTCGACGACTGGGTGCAGGTGGCCGAAGACGAGGCGCTGCACTTTGAAATGCTGGCACAGCGCCTGGGCGAGCTTGACGCCGCATACGGCGACATGGCCGCCCATGATGGATTGTGGGAAGCCGCCGTTAACACCGCCGACGACGTCCTGGCCCGCATGGCGTTGGCACCGATGGTGTTGGAAGCCCGGGGCTTAGATACCACCCCCGCCACGGTGGCGCGCCTGCACGGCAACGGCGACTCGGCCACCGCTGCCGTCATGGAAAAAATTGGTGAAGACGAGATCAGCCACGTCGCCGCCGGGGTGCGCTGGTTCGAACACGTCTGCGCCCAGCAAGGCCTGGACCCGGTGCCAACGTTCAAAAAATTGGTCGCCGTTCACTTCAAAGGCCACATCAAACCGCCCTTCAATTTTGCGGCGCGCGACAGGGCCGGAATGAACCGGGCATATTATGAAGCTTGAAACCGATAAAGCCTGCGTCTAGAAACGAACGGCGCCCTTTTATAGGAAACACGTTCATGAGCGACGACACACCCGACGCGACCCCAGAAGACGAGGCCCCCGCCACCGAAGACGAGGAAGCCGGGGAAGATGTGGCTGAAGACGGTGAGGCCGCAGAGGACGTCGAACAGGCCCCCGGTGGCCTCAAGGGAAAACTGATCAAGTTTAAATGGGCCATTGTCGGCTTGGTGGCCGTGTTGGCTTTAGGCGGCGGCGGTGCCGGGCTTTATCTGTCGGGATTCTTTACCGTCAACAAACCCCACGAAGCAACCTTGGCGTTACCCGATCTTCCGGTGTTTTACGAGATCCCGCGCATCACCGTGGACTTATCCCCCAGCAAAGGACACGCGCGCCCGTTCATCCGCCTTGTTTTGCAGGCCGAATTGCAGGGTGAAAATGCGAAGGCGGCGTTCATCGCGAACGAAGTCAGAATCCTCGACCTCATCCAGGCGCACCTGCGCACCGTGACGGTGCAAGAGCTTCAAGGCACTGAGGGGACCGAGAACCTGCGCGCTGATATCGTCACCATCACCAACCGCATCATCAAGCCCGAACGCGCGATTGCGGTGCTCTACAAAGAAATTTTAATCCGCTGATCAGTCGATATCTTCGACTTGCCCGCTGCCGCCTTTGACGCGGTGCGCCAGGGCTGCTTCCATGAATTGATCCAGGTCGCCGTCCAGAACCGCCCCGGTGTTGGACGTTTCCACGCCGGTGCGCAGGTCTTTCACCATCTGGTAGGGCTGCAACACGTAGGAGCGAATTTGATGGCCCCAGCCGATGTCGGTCTTGGCGTCGTGCTCGGCCTGCGAGGCTTCTTCCCGGCGGCGCAACTCGGCCTCGTACAGGCGCGCATTCAGCATCTTATAAGCCGCCGCGCGGTTCTTGTGTTGCGAGCGATCATTTTGGCACTGCACCACGATGCCCGACGGAATGTGGGTGATGCGAATGGCGCTATCGGTCTTGTTGATGTGCTGACCGCCCGCACCGGACGCGCGGTAGGTATCGACGCGCAGGTCCTTGTCGTCGTAAGCAACTTCGATATTGTCGTCGACTTCCGGGTACACCCACACAGATGAAAAACTGGTGTGGCGCCGCGCGGAAGAATCATAGGGCGAGATGCGCACCAAGCGATGTACGCCCGATTCCGTCTTCGCCCAACCATAGGCATTTTCGCCGGAAATTTTGATGGTGACGGATTTGATGCCCGCCTCTTCGCCGGGGCTTTCTTCCAGCCACTCGGTCTTATAGCCATGCTGCTCGGCCCAGCGCACGTACATGCGGGTCAGCATCTCCGCCCAGTCCTGGGCCTCGGTCCCACCGGCACCGGCGTGAACTTCCAGGTAACAGTTATTGGCGTCGGCCTCACCGGACAGAAGCGTCTGCAACTCGGCTTTTCCGGCGCGGCCCTTGGCGTCCAACAGCGTAGCCTCGGCCTCGGCAATGATGTCGTCGTCGCCCTCGGCCTCGCCCATCCCTATAAGCTCGATATTGTCGTCCAGATCGGCCTGCAGCCCATCAATTTCCTTGATCAAGCCATCTAACTTGGTGCGCTCCTTCATCAACGCCTGCGCCTTGGCCGCGTCGTTCCACAGCTCAGGGTCTTCCGAAAGCGCGTTTAACTCTTCAAGCCGAAGCACAGCCTGATCATAGTCAAAGATGCCTCCTCAACAGTTCCAACGACTGCTTGAGGTCTTGAGTAACGGTTTCGATTTCGGCGCGCATGGTGGTGGCCTTTTAGCTTGATGGGAGCTTGAGAGTTTGTAGCGGGAAGTGGGGGGTGGGGGCAAGGGGATTGAGGGAAGTGGGTGCGAAACTAGAGACATGACCGATTTTGCAAAGCAAAGATCGGATCGTTCCCCCGCTTCACGGTGCCGGACTAATTCGTAGTGTGTCTTCGAATTTTTCCCCGGAATTTTTTAATATTTTAAAAGATCAAACCTGTGCGCCATGATTTTATAGTCCTTATCAACACTTCGACATAAGGCTTAGCCGCCTCGATGCTCCCCGCCCTGCGTATCATTACCTGGACTCCCATTGTTGAACCAACGAGGAAGGCTACAGCTTCTTCAACATCGAAATTTCTGGCAATCTGCCCGTTAGTTTTCGCGCTGAAAAGCGCCGAACGAATTGCGTCTTCAAGTTGCTTAAAATGTCGATCAGTACGTTCCTTGATTGCCGTGCGCGCCAGCACAGCATTTTCGATGATTGTATTCACCATCAAGCAACCAAATACCTGGGCAGGCTCTGGCGAAACGGTGATAAGCCGACTGTACAGGTTCTCAATTTGATCGAGGTCACCCACACGAATCGGTTGTAGAAGATGCGTTTCAGTTTCTTGCGTATATTTGTCTAATGTTTCAAGAAAGAGACCTTCCTTACCACCAAATTTTGTTTGGATCGCAAAACGGTTCAGCCCCGTTAGTTCCTCTAAGGCACGAACTCCTAGCGCACCGTAACCATATTGCCAGAATGCGTTGCAGGCTTTTAGGACTGCATCGTCGTGATCATATTTTTTTGGTCTTGGCAAACCAATCCTCCGTTCGATTCCATATCAAGATTTTTCTAGACGTATGTCTTGATTCAATAACTAGACACTTGTAATGTTACTATGCAACAAACAATTTCGCAAACTATAGCCAGGAGAAAAAATGATGGCCACTATTCAAAAAGTGATGGACGTAGAAGCTAGTGTTGAAGATGTTTGGAATAAAATTTCAAATGTCGGGGCAATCTCCGAAGTTGTCGGTTTTGTTACAGAGAGCCAACTAGACGGCGATGTTCGCGTCTGCAAGATGGCAGACGGTGGCGTTCTTGAGGAGACAATCATAAGCATTGATAGCGCCTTGAGACGCGTATCCTATTGTATAACTAAGTCACCGCTTAATTTAGAGTTCCACGCTGCTTCAATGCAGGTCGTTTCAAAGGGTAAGGGCACTAGCATGATCTGGATTACCGACCTAAAGCCAGATTCGATGGCAGATCTGCTCGACTCGATCTTCGAAGAGGCTGTTCCGGGTATAAAAATTGCCTTGGAAAGCAACTAAAAATTCGGGGACATATTACCAATTAAATGCGTCACGCCCCTCACACCAAAAGGTTCCATTTCGCACCATTAAGGGCTATAATGAACCCTTAATGGGAAGGAGGTACCTTATGGCTGTGAATGTTAAATTGTCGGAAGACTTGGTGGCGCTGGCGAAGCGGTATGGTGGTGTTCACCATCGCTCGACGCCCAAACAGATCGAGCACTGGTCCCTTATGGGCAAGATTGCCGAGGAAAATCCGGACCTTCCCTACGCCCTGATCAAGGATATTTTAGTCGCCCAGAGTGAAGACGCGGACGAAGAGTACGTGTTCGACTGATGGTCCGCATCCGCCAGACTGCAACGTTTAAACGCGCGCTGAAGCGGCTGCAAAAACAGCACAAAGCCGAACTCGACATCGCCGTGCGCGCCATTGCTCAGGACCCAAGCGTGGGCGAAAGCAAGCTGGGTGATTTGGCCGGGGTGCGCATTTACAAGTTCAAAATGAACCAACAAACCGTGCTTCTGGCCTATGCGTTTTTTGAAGCCGACGACGCGATTAAGTTACTGGCACTCGGCAGTCACGAAAACTTTTACCGCGACCTCAAACGCTGATCAATACAACCCACCCGTCCCCGTCATCGGCGCTGCGCCGTCGCCGCCTTCACCGCCGTTTTGGCCCAACACTTGGGATTGGCGGGTGGGGACGGTGCCGGGTTTGAAGGCTTCTTGAATCCATTTGGTTTCGCCCACGCGCACCGGCAATCCGGTGGTGGCGTTGACGCGCACCAGGTGAATGCCCGGCGGAATACGAAACGGAATAGGCGGCGTATTTTCCAGGGCGTCTTTCATAAAGCTCGTATAGATGGGCAAGGCGACCGACGCACCTTGTTCGTTTTTCCCCAGCGATCTCGGCTCGTCAAATCCGGTGAACACACCCACCGCCAAATCGGGTGAGAAGCCGACGAACCACGCATCGCGGCCATCGTTGGTGGTGCCGGTCTTGCCGCCCAAGGGCTTACCCACCGCACGCGCGCGCCGCCCGGTGCCGCGTTGCACCGTGCCTTCCAACATGGACACCATCTGATAGGCGCTGGCCGGATCGGTGAGTTGGGCGCGCTGGTCGGGAATTTCAGGCACCGCCTGCCCCGACCACGCCACCGCATCACAGCCCGCACACGGACGTTGGTCGTGACGATAAACGGTGAGGCCGTCCCGGTCTTGGATGCGATCGATAAAGGTGGGTTTGACCTCTTTGCCGCCGTTCACCAACATGGCGTAGGCGGAGGTAAGTTTCAGCAACGTGGTTTCCCCCGACCCCAGCGCCATGGCCAGTTGATCGGGCAGGCTGTCGAAGATGCCGAACTTGGCGGCGTAGGCAGAAATTTTTTCCATGCCCACGGTTTGCGCCAAACGCACGGTCATCAGGTTGCGCGATTTTTCGATCCCCAAACGCATGGTGGACGGTCCGTAGAATTTCTTGGTGTAGTTGGCCGGACGCCACTTGGGCAGCCCCGGCCCCTGGTCGATGACGAACGGCGCATCCAAGATCAAGGTCGACGGGGTAAAGCCTGAATCCAATGCAGCCAGATAGACGAACGGCTTGAACGCCGAACCCGGTTGGCGCTGGGCCTGGGTGGCGCGATTGAACTCGCTGGCGTCGAACGCATAGCCGCCGGACATGGCCAGCACGCGCCCGGTGTGCGGGTCCAGGGCGACGATAGAGCCTTGAATGGCCGGAATCTGGCGCAACGCATAACTGTTTTCAGGGTAGTCGTGCGTTTTGAGGTTTTTATCCCGCTCAGACCCGGTGGTATACGTTTTCACGGGCTCGACCGCCACCACGTCACCGACCTTCAACACGTCGGCGGGGGTGTGCACGACGGGGCCGCGCTTTTCGCCCTTCACCCAGGCGCGCGCCCACTTCAATTCGCGCACAGGCATCGTCGCCGGGCCTAAGCCTTGGACCAAGATTTCGGCTACCTTGTCGTCCATCTTGGACACCACCGCCAGCTTCCACGTCCCGATGCCCTTGGGCGGCGTCAGGGATTCCAATTTTTGTGGGAATGAGACTTCGCCCGCGATGTTGGCAATGTTAGCAATGGGGCCGCGCCAGCCGTGTCTGCGATCATAGGCAATCAGGCCGCTTTGCAACGCCCGCCCGGCGATGTCTTGCAAGCGCGGGTCCAAAGTGGTGTGGACGTTCATGCCGCCGGTATACAAAACAGTGTCGCCATAGCGCGCCGCCAGTTCCCGGCGCACCTCTTCAGCAAAGTAATTGGCGGTGACGAATTCGGCATCGGCGCGGGTGCGCACGGTCAGCGGCTCGGCCTGGGCCATGCGTTCTTGGGCAGCGGTGATGTGGCCGTCTTCGCGCAACCGGCCAATGACCCAGTTACGGCGCGCCAAGGCCGCCGCTTTCTTGCGCAACGGATGATAGTTGGCCGGGGCCTTCAACAACGCCGCCAGATAAGCAGACTCGGCGATGGTCAACTCATCCAACGACTTATCGAAATAGTTGAGCGCCGCCGCCGCCACGCCGTACGAGCCATAGCCTAAATAGACCTCGTTTAAGTACAGCTCTAAAATCCGGTCCTTGGAAAACGCGCGCTCGATGCGAAAGGCCAAGATGGCTTCTTTGATTTTGCGCTCATACGACACTTCGTTGGTGAGCAGGAAGTTCTTCGCCACCTGCTGGGTCAGCGTGCTGGCCCCGACCGGGCGACGACCGGAGCCAATGTTCTTGATGTTGGTCACGGCCGCGCGCACCAGCGATAAGAAATCGACGCCAACATGGCTGTAAAAATTCTTGTCTTCCGCCGACAGCACCGCCTGGATCACTTGGCGCGGCATGGCGCGGATGGGCACAAACACCCGGCGTTCGGTAGCATATTCGGCCAACAAACGCCCGTCACCCGCATGCACGCGGGTCATCACGGCGGGTTCATAGTCGGCCAACTGCTGATAATCGGGCAGGTCGCGGCCAAAGTGCCAAAATACATAGCCCAGCCCACCCGCCGCCGCGAGGCCGCCAAAAAACGCCAAGCCTAACAAAATCATAGTTATTTTCAATAACTTACGCATATACCGGGGGCAGTCCACTTAGCAATTTATTTCAGCACCAATAGGGGGAAAATATGGCCCCAGTGCGGCGGGGGCAAGCGCCAATGCGCAGAGTGCGCGTTAAACACAAATTAAGATCAACGATTAAGCGCTTGTTCGACACCGCTGAAGTGTCGATTCACGCCGCGCGTTATGGCCTTTGCGAGGCCTTTGCGGTACTTAGAACTGAGCAGGTTGCGCTCGTCTTGGCGGTTGGATAAGAAGCCCGCCTCCAGCAAGACAGACGGCATATCGGGCGCTTTCAGCACCGCAAACCCGGCGAACCGATGGGTGTTGCGCAACAATTTCACCTCGCGGCGCAGTTCTTTCACCAAATCCGTGGCGACCAATGCCGACTGGTTCATGGTCTCGCGCTGGGCCAGTTCTAACAAAATGTTAGAGACATCCGTGCTTTCCGCGCTGAGATCGATGCCCGCGATGAGATCGGCTTTGTTTTCCTTGGCGGCCAGTTTGGCGGCTTCTTTATCCGAGGCTTTTTCCGACAAGGTATAAACGGACAACCCGCGGGTCTTGCGGTTCGCAATAGCATCGGCATGAACCGAGATAAACAACTCCGCCCCCGCTTCGCGCGCAATGGCGACGCGATCACGCAGCCGAATAAAGATATCGCGCGACCGCGTCATCACCACCTTGTAGCGCCCGGTGGCCTCAAGCGCCTTTTTCAAGTCGCGGGCCAAGGCCAAGGTCACATTCTTTTCATAGGTCTTGGCCGCGCCAATGGTGCCGGGATCTACACCGCCGTGGCCGGGGTCAATGGCGACGATGCGCTTGCCCGGTACGGGCGGTTTGCGCGGTGGCATCAGCGAAGCCGTCTTGTTCGGAAATGTGGGCGTGGCGGCAACGGATGCGGAGGCCGGCTTGGTGCTGGCGGCGCTGGCCACCAATGCAGCCAAGTCATTGCGATCTTGGGCACGTTTGGCGGCGAGCGCCTCTAAAAACTCTGTTTCCGACGTCGGGCCTAAGTCCAAGACCAAGCGCCAGCGTTTACCATCGACGGTCTTCAGCAAAAAGCTTTTTTCCACCGTAACCGGGCCGCTGACGTCCAAAACCATACGCGACGAAGTCGGCGTGAACAGGCCGTAGCGCATGCGCGTCAACACGCCCTTATTTTCAGGCAGGGACGCGGGATTGATGCTCCACCCCACGGCAGGCAGGTTGAGCACCACGCGGTAGGGTTCTGGCAAGGTGAACACGTCGAATTTAACGGCGTTGTCGAGTTCCAGCACCACCCGTGTGCGCGTGCCGTTCTGACCGACACGCACGTCGGACACGTTCGGCTGGGCTGCAAAGCCTTCGCTCGGCGCGACCAAGCCCCCCGCCAGCGCCAACGCCAAAAGCGTCACAAGCCGGGTGGTTAAACGTGTTACGCGGTGTTTCATCATGCTCAGCGGGATGCTCCGGTCGCTCAAATAGGTCTTTTTTTAAGGTCCGACTAGGTTTTACTTAGGTTTGTCAAGAAGGACAATTGTCGTGTTTGACAGCCCTCACCCCTCCTTGGACTGAAGATATATCAATAAGATGATTGTGAAACCTATTTACTACAGTTATGTTAACAACGTTCATTGGCAGATTGGGATGATCCCGTTTGGTGATGAAATTTAAAAGTTTTCCGCAAGCTGCGGGAAGCGGAAGGTGAAAGCCCGGCAGGATGATCTAAAGAGGTCCAGCTCCGAGGCGTCGCCGCAGAGGTTCCAGGAAGACCGTGGTGAAAGCCCCCTTCCGCTCAGGAATACCCCCGCTCCCCCTCCTTGTGATTGAAAAAGGTTCTAACCTATGCTTGCTACGCGCGCGCAAGCCGAAATGGCAGATTACGCTACCGTCCGGGTGACTACCCTAGGGACGGTGGGCGTATCTGCGCGCGCGCATGGCAGCAATTTAAAAAGCACTCCCTCCACCCGGGGCACGGCCCTTGCGGGGATGAGGAGTCTATGGAGTTCCAAGTCACATGACCAAACGCATGTTAATCGATGCCGCCCACCCGGAGGAGACCCGGGTCGTCCTTCTTGACGGAAATCAAATTGAAGATTTCGACGTAGAAGTTTCTTCCAGACGGCAGCTTAAAGGCAATATCTATCTCGCAAAAGTCATCCGTGTGGAGCCATCGCTCCAGGCGGCGTTCGTTGACTATGGCGGAAACCGTCATGGTTTTCTGGCGTTCAGCGAAATTCACCCCGACTATTACCAGATCCCGGTATCAGATCGCCCCGAACCCGCCGAGGCTCTCGATGTCAGCGAAAATGGTGACGTCCTTGGCGAAGATGACGAAAACGGCGAAAATGGTGGAAACGGCGACGGGGCACCAATCGTGGAAACCGTTGGTGGCGATGAAGTCGACGACATCGAAGAAACGCACCAGCGCCGCCGCGCCCCCAGCGCCCGTCAATACAAGATCCAGGAAGTCATCAAGCGCCGTCAGGTGCTGTTGATCCAAGTGGTTAAGGAAGAACGCGGCAACAAAGGCGCCGCGCTCACCACCTACTTGTCGCTGGCAGGACGCTATTGCGTGCTGATGCCCAACACCGCCCGCGGCGGCGGCATTTCGCGCAAGATCACCAACGCAGCGGATCGCAAGTCCCTGAAAACCATCCTTGGCAGCCTCGAAGTGCCGGACGGCATGGCGGTCATCTTGCGCACCGCCGGTATTGGTCGCTCCAAGGCCGAGATCAAGCGCGACTTTGAATACCTGACCCGCCTGTGGACCAATGTCCGCAATACAACGCTGGAATCCACCGCACCGACCTTGGTGCATGAAGAAGGCGACATCGTGCGCCGCTCCATCCGCGATTTGTATTCGCGCGACATCGAAGAGGTCCAGGTCGAAGGCGAAGACGCCTACAAAGCGGCCAAGGATTTCATGAAGCTGCTGATCCCCAGCCACGCGCGCCGGGTCAAGCTGCACAAAGAAACCGACGCGCCGCTGCTGCGCCACTTTGGCGTCGAAAGCCAGTTGGATGCCATTCACAATCCCATCGTACATCTGCCCTCGGGCGGCTACTTGGTCATCAACCCGACCGAAGCCTTGGTGTCCGTGGATGTGAACTCCGGCAAATCGACCAAGGAACGCAACATCGAGGAAACGGCGCTTAAAACCAATTTAGAAGCCGCCGAAGAGCTTGCCCGCCAGTTGCGCCTGCGCGATTTGGCTGGCTTAGTCGTTATCGATTTCATCGACATGGACGTCAACCGTAACAACGCCCAGGTCGAACGCCGCATGAAGGAAGGTCTGAAACATGACCGTGCGCGCATCCAGGTGGGCCGGATCAGCCCGTTTGGCTTGTTGGAAATGTCGCGCCAGCGTCTGCGTCCCAGCCTTATTGAGACGTCGTCTGAGCCCTGCCCCTATTGCTCGGGTACCGGCATCCGCCGCTCGACCGAGTCCACGGCCTTGGTGGTGCTGCGCGCCATCGATGAAGAGGGTGCCAACCACCGCGCCTCGGAACTGACCGTGCATGTGCCGACCGCCGTGGCGCTGTATATCCTCAATCACAAGCGCGACGCCTTGGCAGAACTGGAAACCAAGCACGGCTTCCATGTGCTGTTGAGCAACGATGACAGCTTGATTCCGCCGGACCTGCGCCTTGAGCGTACCAAGAATCCCGAAGGCGAAACCATTTCCGAAATGGTCGCCACCCAGCGTGTGGATGCTGCCGAGGAAGGCCCGCGGAAGCGCCGTCGCCGCCGCGGTGGGCGCAATCGCGAAGAGGGCGAGGAAACATCTGTCGAGACCTCCACCGAAAAGCCCGTCACAGGCGCAGACAAGCAGGACACCGGTGAAGATGGCGAAGAAAAGACCAAACGCCGTCGCCGCTCGCGGCGGGGCGGACGTCGTCGGCGCAAGACCGGCGATGCCGCCGTAACCGCCGAGGGCGTTGAGACCGCAGAAGGCACCTCCGAAGGTGCAGAGACCACCGAAACCACCGCGGCTAGCGCACCCCCGAAAGTCGAAAATGGCGAGGGTACCGAGGGCACCGAGCGGCCTAAGCGCCGCCGTCCGCGCCGTCGCGGCCGACGCTCTTCAGCCTCAAGCGAAGGCTCTACCTCTCAAGCGGCTGAAGGCTCTGCCCCTCAAGCGGCTGAAGGCTCTGCCACTTCAGAGGCTGGCAGCGAAGGTGTGGTCGATGCTGAAGCCGCTGTGCAAGCTGCTGAGGCTGGTGAAGAAGCCCCCAAGCCCAAACGCACCCGCACCCGGCGCACAAAGACCGAGGAGCCTGAGGTGAAAGCCGAGGCTGAAGCGGCTGAAACCAAACCTGAAGCTGCCGAAAAGCCTAAGCGCACCCGCACGCGGCGCAAAAAAGCCGATGAGCCGGACGTGAAGGTTGAGGCCAGAGAAGACAAGCCCGCTGAAAAGCCCACTGAAGAACCCGCCGAAAAACCAAAACGCACACGCGCGAAAAAGGCCGAAGCGGTTGCCGAAACCCCTGAGTCAAAAGTCGAAGCTGCGACCATAAAGGCCGAAGCCGCACCTAAGCGCAAGGGCTGGTGGAACATCGGCGGTTAACCCCCTCGCTCCCACCCCACACGCACACAAAAGCGCGGGCCTTACGGTCCGCGCTTTTTGTTTGTTCCGAGGTCAAATGATGCAAAGCGAACATGTTTCAACGACAGCTGCTTGGTCCAATTATAGCCGGGAGGAGACAGTCCATAGTTGCGCTCCACCCACAATTTCATCCCTCTGTTTCAAATTGCGGGCAGTTGTGTTAGGTTCATATAATCAAGCGAACACAATGAAAATTCTTTGACCCGCATCACACTTGCGTTCTGAAGCGTTGGTGTGGTGTTTCATGTGCCACGTTTCTGGCTCAATTTTTTTATTTTGCACAGGCTTTTAAGTCGTGGCATGCCCAAAGGCTAACCGAGGAGAGAGCAACATATGTCAGATGATACCGCCTTTGAGGATATCAACGAAGTCAAAGCCGACATGGATCATATTTATAATCAGTCTGACCCAAGGGCTTATTTCCATGAGCTAAACAAGCTCGATTACGCGATACCCGATACCGCCAAACCCATCTTCCAGAAACTGATCGGCCACTTACAGCAACGCCAGCACGGCACGGTCCATCTTCTGGATTTGGGCTGTTCCTACGGCATCAACGCGGCAATCCTCAAGCACGACCTTTCCATGGACGAGCTTTACGAACATTGGGGCCAGAAGAAAATGACGGACGCCACATCGGAGGAGGTCGTCGCGTACGACCAGCAATTCTTTGCCGATACTGACGTCTCTGAGGACATCGAGGTGATCGGGCTTGACCAGGCCGAAAATGCCATCGCATTTGGCGAAGAGTCAGGTCTGCTGAACGAGGGGCTCGCCGTAAATCTCGAAACCGAACCGCTATCCGCAGTGGCGAAAGAAAAGCTGGCACCGGTCGATTTGGTGATGTCTACCGGGTGCGTCGGCTATTTGACCGAGAAGAGTTTCGACCGTCTGCTGCCTGCGGTATCCGAAGGCCACCGACCCTGGATTGCTAACTTCGTGCTGCGCTTGTTCCCGTTCGACGCCATCGAGCATTCCCTAGACAAGTGGGGCTATGTAACCGAGAAGCTTGAAGATCAAACCTTCTTTCAGCGCGAGTTCGCCTCAGATGATGAGCAAGAGCAAGTGCTCGAACAATTGCGCGACCGGGGTGTCGACCCGACCGGCAAGGAGGCCGAGGGCCATTTTCTTGCCGAGTTCTATCTGTCCCGCCCGATGAAGGATGCGGCTGAAGTGCCAATCGAGCGCCTGTTTCAGGCTTAAATACAGTGTGCGTCAAAGTCCGCTCCGGGTGATGACCTCAACCGCCGTCACAGCGCGTCGCAAAACACTTTTAATCGTTTGGTGGTTTCTAAGATATCGGCGGTGGCACCTGCGAAGGAAAAGCGCACAAAGTGATGGCCGCGGGCGGGGTCGAAGTCTACGCCCGGCGTGATGGCGACGCCGGTCTCGGCCAAGATGCGCTGACAAAACTCCAGGCTGTCATCGGTGAGGTGCGACACGTCGGCATAGATATAAAACGCCCCCTGGGCATGGGACAATTTATCGAACCCAGCCTTGGGTAGCTCTGCCAACAGCACGTCTCGATTGACCTTATAGCGCGCCACGTTGGCATCCAGTTCATCCTCGCAGTCGAAGGCGGCAATGGCGGCGATCTGCGACAGGGTGGGCGGCGAGATGAACAGGTTCTGCGCCAGACATTCAATCGACCGGGCCAGACTTTCGGGAAAGATCAACCACCCCAGCCGCCAACCGGTCATGCAATAGTACTTGGAAAAGCTGTTCACCACGAACGCCTCGGGCGCGTATTCGGCAATGGAATGGGCCGGACCTTCATAGGTAATGCCGTGATAAATTTCGTCCGAAATCAGGCGTATGCCCTGGTCTTGGCAGTAATCCGCCAAGGCCTTAAGCCCCGGGCCATCGATCATGGTGCCGGTGGGGTTCGACGGACTGGCGATGATCAGGCCGTCCAGGGGGCCGTCCACTTGGGCCAACACTTCAGGCGTCGGCTGGTAGTCTGTGTCGGGCCCGACCTCTAGGTTCACCACCTCGATACCCAGTGCTGTGAGAATGTTGCGATAGGCCGGATAACCGGGGCTGGCCAAGGCCACCCGATCACCGACGTCAAAGGCACTGAGAAACGCCAGCACAAAACCACCGCTGGACCCGGTGGTCACCGCGATGCGGGCCGGGTCCACGTCCACCCCGTACGCGCGCCTATAGTGCGCCGCGATGGCGTCTTTTAGGGGCGGCACACCAAACGCATCGGTGTAGCCCAGTAGTTCGCGTTCCAGCGCGTCGCGCGCGGCTTCCAGAACCGCGCGGGAGGCCGAAGTGGATGGCTGACCGACTTCCAGGTGCAACACGTCTTTGCCCTGGTCCTGGCGGGCATTGGCGGCGCGCATCACGTCCATGACGATGAACGGATCGATGGCCCCGCGTTTGGCGGCTTTAAGTGTCATTGTTTCATCCGTGTTTCACCCGTCCCTAACGCATGGAGCCGGACGCCAGTCCCACGCCGCGCGGGTCCACCGCCATATCACAGGTTTCCGGGGTGGTTGGCAGCCCGGCAGGACAATATAGGGCGTTCACCAGACCAATTTCGCGCACCGCCTGTATGCGGTGACCGGCATTGGACAGGTAGCTTTGCGCCCCTTGGTCAAGCCCCGGTTCATAATAGGTAATGTCGGGATCACCGTTCAAATGCACCCGTGGGCGGGCCAAGGCTGTATTGAGATCATCACCTGCCAGCACCATATTCGCCACCACTCCGGCCAGCGCCGACGGGGCCGCCACGCCGCCGGACGCGGTAGCGGCAAGGCGAAATTCCTTGGAGTTCTCATTCACCAAAAGCATCGGTGCGAGACCGATAGGTCCCCGCCCGGATACATCGGGTGCGGCGGCCAGCAGCACGCCGGTCCCCTGTGCCACGCGTCCCGTACCAAAGGCCGAATTCATGGTCACCGCACAGCTCACCGCATTGCCGAACGCATCGGCCGCCGAGAAGCCGGTCGACGACGGGCTTTCATTACGATTTTTAGGTTTGGTGGCAAACGCTGACACCGAAGTCCGGCGGTCAGAGCGCAGGCCTTGGCTTAAAGCTTGGATGCGCGCAGATGTCACCAGGGTACTCGCCGCTTGAGTGCCTTGGCCGTTCGCGCTCAGCCACGTTTCCCGGTCGGAGAAGGCCCGCAGTCCGGTTTCAGAGATCAGGTGCGCGCGCACGCCCAGATCGCTGGTATCATAATCATCGTTCGCTTCCAGCAGGGCCAGCATAACCGCCGCCACCGTAGACGCCGCGGCCGGTGGTGGCGCAAAGTGGGCGACCTCGTTGCCGACATTAACACGCACGCTATCGCGCCAGATGGGCGCGAAAGAGCGCAAGTCCTCGACGCTGAGAGAACCGCCGGCAGCGTTGACGGCAGCGACAAACGTGCGCGCATAGGGACCAACATATAACGGTCCCACACCGCGCGCGCGCAACATCCCCAACGTAGAGGCTAAATCGACCTGTTCTATGGTCTCGCCCTCGGCGGCCACCTGCACACCGGACTTGCCCGCGAACATGGCGCGCGCGCCCGGGTCGCTCAACAGCGCCGGGCCGACGGCCTGTAAATCACGCGCAAACGCGCGGGACGTCGGATGGCCGAATCGCGCCAATTGCTCTGCGGGTGCGATGACCTCACGCCACAACAACTGGCCATGACGGGCCTGAAGAGCAAAAAATCCACGAGGATTGCCGGGAATGGCGCTGGGCCGAGAGGTGCTGGCTGAAACCGAATTCGGCTGAGGGGCCGTGAAATCGAGCACCTGGGTGGTGCCGGATTCAACGTCAAAGACGACGCACATGCCGCCGCCGCCCAGACCCGCGCGTGACGGCAAGGTGACGCTCATGGTGAAGTACATGGCCGCCGCAGCGTCCGCCGCCGTACCGCCGCGCGACAAGATATCACGCCCGGCCAATGCCGCGCGGGGCTCGTCTGCCACAACTCCGCCTAAAAAGCCGCCTACAAAGCCAATGGCGCCTTCGGGCAGTTTGGGGTCTGGGGTCCCGCATGCTGCCGTTGCTAACACCAGCCCGAGGGCCGCCACCGATGTTGTAAATTGACGCGCCTGCTTGGGGCCTTTACCCTCGGGAGCAACTTTTAAAATGGTTTTCAATATGTTGAAGCGGTTTGTCACGCCATTTCCCTCTTTTTTGCTTCGCCTTCTCGGCGTTAAACCTCTGTGCGTCCGGGGGCTGTCCCCACTGGTGGCGGCGCTGGTGTTGGTGTCCATGCTCGCCCCCATGTTAGCCCCCCTACCCGCTTTCGCCCAGACCAAGCGCGTTTTCATTCGCGATGCCGAAATAGAAACTATCATTCGTTCGTTCGCGGTACCACTGTTTGCCGCCGCAGGTCTGGATCCGTCCAGCGTATCCATCCGCTTGGTGCAAGATAAGACACTTAACGCCTTCGTCGCGGGTGGACAAAACATTTTCATCCATACCGGCCTTATTATTGATAGCGAAGGCCCCGATGCGCTGATCGGCGTGATTGCCCACGAAACCGGCCATATCGAAGGTGGGCATCTCAGCCGCACCCGCAGTGCCGTCAATGACGCCGGGGCCATCCAGTTGATTGGCACCCTCTTGGGCGTGGTCGCGGGGGCGGCTGCGGGTAGCCCCCAGTTAGGCCAAGCGATCATCGCGGGCGGCCAGGGCGCAGGGCAGCGCACATTTATGAAATACTCCCGCACCCAAGAATCGGCCGCCGACCAAGCCGCCATGCGCCTGCTGGACGCAACCGAACGTTCGGCCAATGGATTGGTCGGCTTCTTAGGCCAGTTATCGGGCCAGTCCGCCCTGTCGACGCGCTTGCAAGACCCGTATTTACAAAGTCACCCCTTGAGCAGCGACCGCATCAGCGCCCTGAAGCACCATGTTGGTGTGTCGGAAAATTCAAAAAAGGGGGCAACCGAAGCCGAGACTTTGGCGCACGCCCGCATCGTGGCCAAGCTGTACGGCTTTATCGAGCCACTGAAGAAGGTTCTGCGCCGTTACCCCGAATCCGATACAAGCTTCGCCGCCCGCTATGCCCGCGCCATCGCGTATTACCGGGAACCCGATTTGACGCGCGCGGTGGGGCTGATAGACGCATTGATCCATGAGGCCCCACGCGATCCGTATCTTTATGAGCTTAAAGGGCAGATGTTGTTTGAGCACGCCCAGGCCGCCGACGCCCTCATCGCGTACACAAAAGCCTACCAGTTGGCCCCCGACCAAGACCTGATCGCGGTGGAACTGGCGCGGGTTGAATTGGAGATGGACGACCCGGCCCTGCTGGACAGCGCCATTGAGCATTTTCATACCGCCGTCAAGCTGGGCGGCGCGTCGAGTTTCGTCTGGCGGCAATTGGGCATCGCTTACGGTCGCAAAGGGGACATGGGCCTCAGCGCCCTGGCCCTGGCCGAGGCCGAATTGCGGATGGGGCAATTGGCAAACGCCGAGTACCAGGCCAATCGCGCGGCGGACCTCCTGCCCGAAGGCACCAGCGCGCACCTTCAGGCCCAAGACATCCTAGAAGCCATCAAAGCCGTTCGCCAAGCCCAGGTGGGCAAAAAATGAGCCGTCTCGTCTTGATGGGCGCAATGGTCCTGACCCTCACAGCCTGCGCCCAACCCATATCCCCCAATCGCCCCGCGCCGGAAGGGCAATTGGCCGTTATGGGGTCGGGCCTGAATTTCGCCCTCGACGCGCCGCCCCGGGACTGGATCATCGCCACCGACGCCGCCAACCGAGGCCCGACCCCTGCATCAACGCCCTTGAGCACCGTGGTCATTGACGGCGTATCGGCCCTGGAAATGCGCAGCGGCCCGGTGCGCAGCCTTGCCGTGCGCCGGGTGGACGCCATGCTGCTGGCGACGCCGTACCTCAGTTGGGCATGGCATGTGTCGGATCACGGCACAGGCATCCATCCGGTACGTTTGGTGGTGGGTTTTATGGGCGGCGCACCCGACAGCGCCCAAGTCGAAGTGATGGGCGGCGACGGCGGCGGCCTGCCCGAACATGATCGCGCCTTGACCTTGGTGTGGGGCGATACGGCCTTGCGCCGCGGTACCTTAAGCCTGCCCCCCGCCGAGCGCCCCTTGGAAGCGCCGATCTATACGGTACGCGGCGGGCGCGAAAACACCCGCAAATGGTGGCAAGACACCGTCGATTTGTCCGACCTCTACGCCCAGGCGTGGCCCGAGGATTCGCGGCGCATCGCCCGCATTACCTTTATCGGCGTCGCCGCCGCCCCGCGCGTACCCGCCGTGCGCGGCCGGGTGTCGGGAATATTGTTGTCACATTAACGCCTTGTTTCACCGATAAGACTTGAGCCGTCCGTTCAAGTCGCGCAAAATGCCGCAAATCAATCATCAGGAAAAAATCGCATGACCACCATTAAGTCCCTTTTTGCCGCAGCCCTTGTCTTTACCCTGCCGCTGGCCGCACACGCCAAAGCCCCGGCCCCCTTGGACGCCGCGCAAAAACAGCAAATGGAAAATCTGGTGCATGAGTACCTGGTGAGCAACCCGGAAGTGGTGATCGAAGCGATCAAGGAATTTCAACGTCGCGAACAGGCCGCCAACCAAGCCAAACAGAAAGAGGCTATGGCGACCCTTTCCGACGACTTGAAGAACAACCCCAACGATCCGGTGATCGGTAATCCTGACGGGGATATCACGGTGGTGGAATTCTTCGATTACCGCTGCGGCTACTGCAAAAGGGTCTTCCCCGACGTGCAGGCGCTGATCAAGGGCGACGGCAACATCCGTGTGGTGTTAAAGGAATTTCCGATCTTAGGACCTGAATCGGTCTATGCGTCGCGCGCGGCCCAAGCCGTATGGCTGCACCAGCGCGACAAATACCAAGCCTTCCACACCGCCATGATGCTCAACAAGGGTGGCCTTGGCGAAGACATCGTGCAGACGTTAGCCGCCCATTCCGGCGTCGATACCAAAGCCCTGGTCAAGCAGATGGACGACCCAAAGGTCGCGGCCACCCTGGAAGCCACAGCACGCCAAGCCCAAGCGATGAACATCAGCGGCACGCCGGCGTTTATCTTTGGCAATACTTTGGCGCCGGGGGCGGTGTCGCTCGCCAACATGATCGACATGGTCGCCACAGCACGCAAAAAAACGAACTAACGTCCCGTCAGGAGACTGGCGTTAGCAGTGCGGCGGGGGCAGAGCTTCGATCTTGCCAAGCTTCATTTCCGCAACAAAGCTGCCATAGTCCAGCATCCAGCGCAGGGCGACGCCGTTGTCCAGCAGGTCGACCTCGACCTCGTACAAAGGCACGCCGGTCTGGTCGGCGGGATCAAAATAGGCGAGGTGAAAATTCCACCCTGGACGGCGGACAAGATCGCCGCCCAACGCATCTATGATGGCCTTAGCATTCCCCGATAAGGGACTGACGAACGCCACCAGAAGCTTTGCGCCTTCGACCTCGGCACCTTCAAAGATATGGCTTTCCAACTGGGCCTTGCCAGCCTTCGCACCGTCAATCAAAAACCGCGTGTGCGCCACGGGAAATAAGGTATCGGGCGGCAACACGAAGGTGGCGTCTTGGGGGCGGCTATAAACCGCACGGCCAGCCCCGCCGCCGACGGGCATGTCGGCGCTTCCCATGATTGATCCATCGGTCGCGTCACCGACTTTGGCGGTAAAGCGGTAGTGGGTACCGGATTCCAAAGATGAAAAACTCACGCTTTGTGGAATCACGTCGCCGCTGGGCAGGTGCATATTCATGAGATTGCTCTGCTGCTGCACCCAGCCCTCGCAGACCTTCTGCAGGCCGAGGACAACTTGGCCGCTGACGGCCGCGATGGAGGCATCGCGGGCCTCGTCCAACACAATGGTGTAGCCCGCCTGATGCGGAGCCAGCTCAGCCGCATGTACACTCGACGCCGTAACTAAGAGCACGCACGCAGCAAGACAGGTCTTAAGGGGGATCGTCATGTGGGCAGCCTTTCAGATGATTTATCCTAACTTAATCACTGTTCGTCCCGAATACAAAAAAAACCGAGCCCCCGCTCAGGAACCCGGTTTTTGCCGTCAGGCGTCATCCAAGTCTTGTCAGCCATCGCCCTTTGCAGAGGCCTCTTCGGCGTTCAATTTCTCGCGCGCCTCTTCAAGCATCAAGCACGCTTGCGTGCACATCTCGCCAACGAAATCATGGGGACGTTCGGCGCCCGCACCACAACAATCGCCAACAACGACTTTGAGGTCCTTGATAATACCTTCGAGCTTGAGTCTACGGTCAACCATCCGAACCCCCTTTCCGCTCCGCACGAGCGATCTGGTTACAGGGGGTGAGTATAGCATTTTTTGAGGTAAAATGGGTTAAGGGGGGGGAGATTGAGGAAACTGGCCCCGGGATCACGCACCGAAATCACCGAAATGTGTACTCATTTTTTGGGCTTGGCCGCGACCTTTTCACCGTTCTCTTCACCAACCTCTTCGGGTTGCACGGCACCGACGCGGTAGCGTTGCGGAATGGAGTGGTCAAGCTTGTTCAGGTCCTCGGCGACCTTTGCAATGCGGCCCGTCATCATATTGACCGTGCCGACACTCTTCGCCAGGCCCTCAACATCCTTAGACACCTTAGCAATCGCCTGATTGGTTTGAAGAATTTTCTCATGGATGGGGGCAATATGAATGCGGGAAAACCCCTCAATCTTAGCCTCCACCCTTCTGATGACGTCGGTCACCAGCCATATGGCGACCATGGCAACGGCAAAGGCAAGAAAGGCCAAGACGACGATTGCGGAGCTGGGCATGACGGAGAACCTATATGTCCTGTATGCGATGAACGGATCGACCTTTCTGATGTGCTGTTCATGACATACGTTTAAACTTTTAAGAGTCTACGCCCCTGTACCTGCAATTGAAGCAAAAAGTGCACTGTCAGCGGAATTCCACCGTGACCCCGCGCCGAACTCTCACAAAAACGCTGGACAGCTTTGTCGGGAGCGGTCGAAACAAACGAACACTTTTAAATTGTTGAACACAAAACAAAAGCTTATAATTAAAGTCTGGTTTGAGTGCCCACATTTTTGAATGAAGGGACCATGTCATGACCGATAAGGATTTTGTAACTGGCCGCTATATCGATGGCGATGACTTGGAAGAGCACGATCCAAAGCATCCGAAGATCAAGCCCCACACCGCGACCCCCTTGCTTCGTATTGTCGGGGCAGTTGCGTTGTTGGCGGCGGTGGGGATCATGGTGATCATGATGGCCCAGGTAACGACGCCCTAAGGACGAGGCTCATCCACATCTTAAAGTGCGCGTGCTGCGAGGCGAGTATGCTGCCTCGGCGACGTGTTTGCTGCGGGTGTTACGGTGACCGTTTACTTACCCTTTGATTGCCATACCAACCTTATCCACCTGTCGGGATTGTGAATATAAAGCTTCGTTCACCGATCCCGGACCGAAAATCAAAAAGCCGAGCCCCTTGAGGGGACCCGGCTTTTGAATTGGCGGACAGGGAGGGATTCGAACCCTCGGTACGGTTTACCCGCACGGCGGATTAGCAATCCACTGGTTTCAGCCACTCACCCACCTGTCCACAGGATTGTCTTGCGCGGTAAGTTTGCTGATAACGATGATCGTATAGCCAATTCTGAGGGTAGCCACAAGTGCAAACGGGGCAAAAGGGCCGAGTGTTTTTTAGATTCCGCCCGGTTTGCCGTCTTTGTTGCCCACGTGGCGGGTGTTCTCGAACCATTCTTTGGCTTTTCTGACCGTTTCGTCCAGGTCCGCCGCCGTTTTGCAGCGTTCGCCGAGGTAGTAATATTTCACCTTGCCGTCGGGCTTGATAATGGCCGGGCCGTGGGAATTGTGCAGCATGCCTTTTTTGTACCACTGACGCGTGCCGTCGCTTTTGACCACGGCGACGCCGTTTGGGTTGTCGAGCCAGCCGCCCTCAGGATCGATGACCGTGACCGTACCCTTGTGCATAAGCTCGCTCGGCTTTTCATCGACGTGGACGTTATCGCCTTCGGGATGCGGGGCAATTTGTTCCATGATCTCTTCGGCCAAATAAGGATCGCTGTTATCAGCCGCGTGCGTAATCCGCTCCAGGGCGTCTTTGTGCTTGGCTTCCCATTCAACGGCAGTGGTCATGATTGAGGCCCTTCTTTCTCATCTTTTGCATCTTTTGCAATGGCGTAGGACACCACGCCTTTGGTGAGGTGTTTCAATACATCCATAGAGGTCTCAAACACACACCGGCTATGTCCCGCAGCCGCATAGACTGTGTCGAACCGTTTGAGGCTGGCGTCGATCGCCACCGGCAGCGTAGACACCCCGCCTACCGGCGACACCCCGCCGCACGGGCCGCTCATAGCAAAGCCCGTCACCGCCCGCACCAAATCGGCCGTCGGGCGCACCACGGCGCCCTCTAGATTGAGCGCGCGGCCCAATTGGTCTTCGTTGCAGAGATGATCGCCCGCCACCAGCGCCAGCACATAGCGGTTGCCCACCGTGTACACCAGCGTTTTGACGATGGCCCCGTGCTCCACGCCCAAGGCAGAGGCGGCCTCGGCGGCATTTCTAACGCTGTCGGGGAACTCGCGCACGGTGTCGGGCAGTCCGGCATCGGTCAAGGCTTGGCGTACGCGCTTGACGGTTTCACTTTCCAGGTTAGACATTGGGGACGTTCATTCCTCGTTTAACGGCTTCGCGCAAACCCAACATATCATACCAACGCTGAACATTGGGATAGTCTGAAAGTTCCATCGGATGCCAGGCATGGCGCGACACCCACGGATAGGTGGCGATGTCGGCGATGGAATACTGTTCGCCCGCCAGGTAAGGATGGGCGCCGAGGCGCTTGTCCAACACCCCATACAGGCGCAGCATTTCTTCCGAATACCGCGCCTTGGCATAAGGAACGTCTTCCTTGGCAAACTGCACGAAGTGGTGGACCTGACCGAACATCGGCCCCACGCCGCCCATTTGCAGCATCAGCCATTCCAACGTCGCGTAGCGCGCAGGCCCCGACAGGGGCAACAAATCGCTGCCGGTTTTTTCCGCCAGATACATCAAAATCGCGCCCGATTCAAACACCGTAATGGGCGTGCCGTCCGGGCCTTCGCTGTCGACGATGGCGGGGATTTTGTTGTTGGGATTGATGGCCAAAAACTCGGGCGTGAACTGGTCGCCCTTGGTGATGTCGATGGGGTGGACGGTATAGTCCAGGCCCAACTCTTCCAACATGATGGAGGCCTTTTTGCCATTGGGCGTACCCCAGGTATACAGATCGATCATTCTCATTCTCCCAACAGGTTTTGCATATCGTCGGCCAAACGGTCCACGGTACCGGGGACCAGATCCCACGAACACATGAACCGGCAACCGCCCGCGCCGATGAAAGTATAGAACTTCCAGCCCTTGGCCCAAAGCCCTTCGCGCACCGCCTTGGGCAATTCGATGAACACGCCGTTGGCCTGGGGTTCGAACATGATGTCGGCGCCCGGTAAATCCTTCACCCGCGCATACAAGCGCTGCGCCATGGCATTGGCGTGGCGGGCATTTTTCAACCACACATCGTTATCCAGCAGCCCCAACCAAGGGGCCGAAATAAAGCGCATTTTGGATGCCAACTGCCCCGCCTGCTTCAAACGATAGGCAAAATCTTTCGCCAGGGCCTTGTCGAAAAAGACCACCGCCTCGCCCACCGGCAGGCCGTTTTTGGTGCCGCCAAAGACCAACACGTCCACGCCCGCGCGCCAGGTGATGTCGGCGGGGCTGCATTCAAGCGTCGCCACCGCATTGGCAAAGCGCGCGCCGTCCATGTGGATTTTCAGGCCTAAGCGCTTCGCCACTGCGGATATGGCCTCGACCTCGGCCACGCTGTACACGGTGCCGACCTCGGTGGCTTGGGTCAGCGATATGGCTTGGGGCTTGGGAAAATGAAGATCGCTGCGCCCCGTCGCCAGGGCCTCGATGGCGGCCGGGGTCAGTTTGGCGTCCGCCCCCTCGGCGGTGAGCAGCTTCGAGCCGCCAGAAAAGAACTCCGGCGCCCCGCACTCGTCGGTCTCGATGTGCGCTTTTTCGTGACAAATCACCGCATGGTACGACCGACACATCGCCGCCAACACCAACGCGTTCGCCGCCGTGCCATTGAAGACAAAGAACACCTCGCAATCGGTCTCAAACAGCGACCGCATGCGGTCGCACACCTGAGCCGTCCAGGTGTCGTCCCCATAAGACACCTCATGTCCGGTCTCATTAGCCTGAACAAACGCCGCCAGCGCCTCGGGACACACGCCTGCGGTGTTGTCGGACGCAAATTGCTGGGTCATGGGTAGGTTCTTCCTTTTATGTTCGCAAACAGATTATGGGATTGGCAGATGGGAACTGCCAAGTAAGTTATACACAACCCTGTGGATAACATGCAGACAACCTGAATAACTCACAGATGACAGAGACTCTGCAAGGGGGCCTAATTAGGCCCCTCACTTATGAGGTGTGCGATTCGCTAAAAAATATACTTATTGTCGGAGTCTACCTAAGTGGAAGTGCCCTTCAAAATCTGGGACTGGTTGACCGAAACCTTCGGGCCGCTTGAGGCTACGTTGATTTTCGTCGCAGGCATGGTTTTGTGGGGGATGTACTGGCACATCCTAAGGCCTTCTCTCAACACTCTTGGCGAGTGGTACGACTTCAAGCTGCGCCAGAAATTATCAATGCCCGCGAAATCGCCGCCTCCAAGCAAATAACCTCCACCGTCATTCCCGCGCAGGCGGGAATCCATAACCCTAGATGCGACAGGGCTTAGACGGCACTAGGCCCCCGCCTCCGCGGGGGTGACGTGTTGGGATGTTCGGGGGCTGCGGAATTTCTGTTTCTCCCTCTCCACCCTTGGGGGGAGAGGGTTGGGGTGAGGGGGGCTCTGTGTGGGCACCCTCACCCTCCCAGCGCTTAGGCACCGGGTCCCTCCCTCTCCCGCAAGCGGGAGAGGGGAAAGCAAACCTCAATCGTCCAGTTTTTCCTTCAGCAGCTTGTTGACCTGCCCCGGATTGGCTTTGCCTTGGGTGGCTTTCATCACTTGGCCGACGAACCAGCCGAGGATTTTTTCGTTGCCGCCTTTGTATTGGGCCACTTGGGCTTCGCCCGCGGCTATGGCCGCGTCCACGGCGGCCTCAATCGCACCCGTGTCGGTGATCTGCTTTAGCCCCTTGTCCTCGACGATTTTGTCGGGGGCGTCGCCGGTTTCCAGCATGGCCTCGAACACGTCCTTGGCGATCTTGGTGGAGATCGTGTCGTCGGCGATCAAGTCCAGCAACTTACCCAAATCCGCCGCCGTGACGGGGCTGTCGCTGATGCCGACGCCGCGGTCCGACAGCACCGCGAACAGGTTGTTGATGACCCAGTTGGCGGCCATTTTGGCGTCGCGACCGGAGGCGACGTCTTCGAAGTACATGGCGGTGTCTTTTTCTTGCACCAGCACGCCCGCGTCATAGGGGCTGAGGCCGAACTCACCGACGTAGCGCGCTTTGCGTTCGTCGGGCAGTTCCGGCAGGCTGGCCTTGATTTCAGCCACCAGTTCATCCGAGAACACCAACGGCAGCAAGTCCGGGTCGGGGAAATAGCGGTAATCGTGCGCGTGTTCTTTGGAGCGCATGGACCGCGTTTCGCCCTTTTGGCTGTCGAACAGGCGCGTTTCCTGCACCACTTCGCCGCCGTTGTCGTAGATACCGACCTGGCGCGTGGCTTCGATCTCGATCACCTGTTGGGCGAATTTGACCGAGTTCACGTTCTTGGTTTCGGCGCGCGTGCGCAGTTCGCTACTGCCCACCGGACGCACCGATACGTTGACGTCACAGCGCATGGAGCCTTGATCCATGTTGCCGTCGCAGGTGCCGAGATAGCGCACGATGGAGCGCATTTTGCGCAGGTACGCGCCCACTTCTTCCGGGCTGCGCATATCCGGGTCGGAGACGATTTCCATCAACGCCACCCCGGTGCGGTTGAGATCGATGAAGCTGCGCTTGGGGTCTTGGTCGTGCAGGGACTTGCCCGCGTCTTGTTCCAGGTGCAGGCGTTCGATACCGATTTCCCGCGTCGAGCCGTCGGCCATGTCCAAAATAAGGGTGCCGTGACCGACGATGGGCTGGTCGGCCTGACTGATCTGATAGCCCTGGGGCAGATCGGCGTAGAAGTAGTTTTTCCGCGCGAACACCGACGTGGTGTTGATCTGCGCCTTCAGCCCCAATCCGGTCTTGATGGCTTGGCGCACGCATTCTTCGTTGATGACGGGCAGCATGCCGGGCATGGCCGCGTCGACCATCGACACCTGGGTGTTCGGCTCGGCACCGAAATCGGTGGCGGCACCGGAAAACAGCTTGGCGTTGGAAATCACCTGACAGTGCACCTCCAGCCCGATGACCACTTCCCAATCGCACGTTTCGCCTTTTATCACGTAACTCATGGTTTAGTCCTCCGCCCCGTGATGAAAGGTGAAACCGGCGGATATCTCCATCACGTCGGCAACGCGCAGCAGCGTTTCTTCGTCAAACGCGCGCCCAATCAATTGCAGCCCCAGCGGCAAGCCGTCCTTGGACAGTCCCGCCGGCACCGAAATGCCGGGCAAGCCCGCCAGCGAGGTTGGCACCGTGAACACGTCGTTCAAATACATAGCCACCGGGTCGTCTTGCTGTTCGCCCAGGGCAAACGCAGGCGTCGGTGCCGTGGGGGTCAAGATCACGTCCACGCTTTCAAAGGCCTTGGCAAAGTCACTGGCAATGAGCGTGCGGACCTTCTGCGCCTTGATGTAGTAGGCGTCGTAGTAACCGGAACTCAGGGCGTAGGTGCCGACCAAGATGCGCCGTTGCACTTCCTCGCCGAAGCCTTCGCCGCGCGTGTTCATGTACATGTCGTCCAAGCTGTCGCCCGGCACGCGCAGGCCATAGCGCACGCCGTCATAGCGCGCCAAGTTGGCGGACGCTTCGGCCGGGGCGACGATGTAATACGCCGCCAGGGCGTACTTGGTGTGGGGCAAGGAAACCTCGACGATCTCGGCCCCCGAAACCTTCAGCCACTCAATGCCGCGATCCCACAACGCCTGAATTTCAGGGTCCATGCCGTCCACGCGGTACTCTTTGGGAATGCCGACCTTAAGGCCGTGAATGTCGCCCGTCAGTGCGGCTTCGAAGTCCGGCACGGCCTGAGGGGCGGAGGTTGAATCTTTAGGATCGTGTCCCGCCATGGCGCCCAGCATAATCGCCGCGTCGCGCACAGATTTGGTCATCGGTCCGGCCTGATCCAGCGAGCTGGCAAAGGCAATGGTGCCCCAGCGCGAGCAACGGCCATAGGTGGGCTTGAGGCCGGTAATGCCGCAGAAGCTGGCGGGCTGGCGGATCGAACCGCCGGTGTCGGTGCCGGTCGCCGCCATGGCTAGGCCACCCGAGACGGCGGCGGCGGAACCACCGGATGAGCCACCCGGAACCAAGTCCTTGCCCGCGTCGGGGCCGGTATCGGCCACCCACGGATTTTTCACCGGGCCGTAGTAGGACGTGATGTTGGCCGAACCCATGGCGAATTCGTCCAAGTTGGTCTTGCCCAACATCACCGCGCCCGCATTTTTGAGGTTGGCGGTCACGGTGGATTCATACGCCGGCACAAAGCCGTCCAAAATATGGCTGCCCGCCGTGGTCAGCACGTCTTCGGTGCAGAACAAATCTTTGATGGCGATGGGGATGCCGTCCATCGGGCCAGCGACGCAGCCTTTGGCGCGGCGGGCATCGGATTCGACCGCGCGCTCCAGGGCGATGTCAGCCGTCTCGGTGATAAACGCATTCAGCTCGCGCCCGGCTTCCATGGCTTGAATATAAGTCTGGGCCAGTTCGGTGGCGGAATAGTCGCCCTTTTCCAGGCCGTCACGCGCGTCGCTGATGGTGAGTGGGGTCAAATCATCGGTCATGGCTTACTCCACCACTTTAGGCACGGCGAAGAAGCCGTCTTCGGCGTCCGGCGCGTTGCGCAACACACCATCGCGGCAATTGCCGTCGGTGACGACGTCTGCACGCTGCGGCAGGGTCAGCGCACCGGGCGAAGCCATCGGCTCCACGCCGTCGGTGTTCAGTTCCTGCAATTGTTCGATCCAGCCCATGATGGCGGAAAGCTCGCCGGCCAGCGGCTCGAGTTTATCGTCCTCCACACGTATGCGTGCGAGGTAGGCGATGTTCTTCACGGTGTCCTTATCGAGGGACATAGGCGTGCGTCTCCCAGAGGTGGGGGTTGAAAAGAGAGGCGGAAAGTAGCACCCGCGCGGACCCTGTGCAAGCGGTGCTCAGGGGCTTATTCAGGCTTGGCGTCGGGCTTGCTTAAAAGCATATCCCAAGCCTGCGGCGTCCAACTGTCGATTGAAGCCTCAAGGGCTTGTTTCAGCGCATCTTTGACCGACTTCGTTTTAAAGTCTTGAACCTTGGGCGGGTGGGCAAAGCGGGGCAGGGAATGGCCCTTGAAGGTCATTTTGCCCGATTTGGGGTGATACAGATAGCGGGTGGAGAGAAACTGATACAGCCCGTCACCGATGGAGCGCACATCCAGGCCGATCAGGTGCAGGCCCTTGCGCTCATTCACCGGGCCTTCTGTTAAGAACATGTGGCCGTAAAAAATCGACGCGCCCTTCTGGCTGGCGCAGCGAAAGCGGATTTCATAATCAGCCGTTTGAAACTCAGCCCCCTCAACGTCGACCTTGCGCTCGAAGCGAAAGCGATAATCGCAGGCGACGCCGTCTTCGTCCGAGTTTTGCGACATGTAGGAGCCTAAAAACTGCTCGTCCAACGCGCCGTCCACCACCGGGGCCAACATCTTCATAAAGACGAACCCCAAGGTTTCGCCGTCCTTGCTCACCGCCATCCAATCGCCGTCTTCGGATTTACCGACAGCCCGCACCCGGTCGCCCGACAGCAGCCCCGCGATGCGCTTGAAGGCGGTGCTGGGGCCATTGCGCACGTTGACGTCGTTGGTCACCACGTACTCCCCCGCCGTTGGCACCACCTCGTGCTCCATGACGACCACGGTTTTCGCAACAGGCATATCGGCGGGGGCCGGGACGGGCTGCTCGTGGCCGAGATCATGGCTCATACCTTGGGCGTGCACCGGCAGGTTCACGGGTACGCTCAGGGCGGCAAAGATTAAGATCAGGGCCAGGCGACGTTTCATCTCTCTTTCATGCCCTGTCCTTTCTCACATGACAAGCCCCAGGCAGAGCCGTTATGGTGCCGCCATGGCGATCGTTGACGTAAAAGACCTGAAATCGAGTTTGGCCCAGGGCCAGCGGTTGATGGGCCTGGATTTAGGTTCCAAGACCATTGGCCTGGCGCTGTCCGACGTCAACCTGTCCGTGGCCAGCCCACTGGAAACCATCAAACGCAGCAAATTCACCAAGGACGCCACCCACCTGATCGAACTGATCGACACGCATGAGGTCGGCGCGCTGGTGCTGGGCATGCCCTTTAATATGGACGGCAGCGAAGGCCCGCGCTGTCAATCCACCCGCGATTTCGCCATCAATTTCAGAAACCTGCGCGAAATGCCGGTGGCGTTTTGGGACGAACGCCTGTCCACCTCGGCGGTCGAACGCATGCTGGTCACCGACGTCGACATGACCCGCGCACGCCGCGCCGAAGTCATAGACAAACTCGCCGCCGCCTACATCCTGCAAGGCGCGCTGGACGCGCTGGCGCATCGGGGGTGTGTTAATACCCCTCTCCCGCCGGCGGGTGTGGGTGGGACCCGCCGCAAAGCGGTGGGAGGGTGAGGGTGCCGAAGCCACCCCCTCACCCCGGCCCTCTCCCCCAAGGGGGCGAGGGAGAAAAATCCCCACCATAAGTCCCAAGCCCCCACCGTCATTCCCGCGCAGGCGGGAATCCAGGGTGCAACCGCACACCGTTCATGGGAAGCACCGAGACCGCTAAGGACACAGAAGACCAACCCCCGTCATGCACTGAAAGTCGTTGTTACATTCGTTGAAATAGCCATAGCCTAAGTTTCCTTGGTCAATTTGTTGCTATTCGTCAGCCGGAAAGAAAATACAATCCGGCTTCTCCAAATATTCTGAAAATGTTGAAATTTTATGGTAATTTAGAAATCCGAAATCCGTAATTATGGGGGGGCTGCTTCCAACAACAAAATACTCCCCGCCAATTCGAAAAACGGCGCTTTCTGCATACGGACTCTTTGCAGATCCAAAATAGTAAGCAAATGCGCTTGCCGGCATGTTTTGCAAAACATGCTTGATCCTGCAGGAATTCAAATCAATGACACGGTAACGCCCACTGCTCATGGGCTGGTATGAATCGCCACGCAGCAGGTTTCCAAATGCATCCATAAACGTGAAGGGGGCATTCCCCTGAAAATACAAAATGGCTTGTTGCTCTCCACCCGTAACTGGTGGTAATTCAAAAACCTTAAAATGGTTGCTCCCGTAATAGGTTGCGGAAGCCGTTTTAGATGCCCCCTCAGACATGTGAGGCTTCATTTTTGGGCATTTTTCATGCCAGTTCGAAAACAGAGGATCACCATAGCTGTTCGTGCGGAAGGTGGGCTCGACAAGTTCTACATCTTCCCAAGCCGTCAAACGTTGATGCAATTCAGTGCAGTATGGGGCTTGATCCACACCTTCTTTGAGCTTCCATTTCATACCTAATATAATATCGAAGATCGGTTTTTTTCGGGCATCCGGCACGTACGTTTGCTCCCAACCGTCAAGGGTTGAAATGTCCACGGTTGTATAATCATGCTTGCTCTCAAGATTCTGCGGCGCCGCCTGCCTAGCGGGCCGATCTTCGGCGTATGCCTGATGAATATAGAACACGAAAACAAACGCGACCGCCTGCCCGAATGTGCGCAGCAAATCAAGCATCAAGCAAGGCCCTCAAACACGTAATTCCCACCCGTCTGACGAATTCCGGCCTGGACGGAGCAGCCCGCGCCAATCAACAACGCGCAGTTTGCTTTGTTGTTCTGGTTACGCTTGAACTGCTTGACGATGTCCGCCACGGTTTTCTGTTTCATCGTTCCCCCATTTGTCGTGTTTCCCATTCTGGTTCCCTTTAGCCGATTCGGTCAATCGTCGTATTTGGGGGGGCGTTTTCTGCTCTGTGCCCTCGGTGTTCTCCATGGTTCAAACAAGAGGCGAGTGTTGCACCCTGGATTCCCGCCTGCGCGGGAATGACGGTGAGGGGAAGCGGGCGTGACGGTGGGGGATGCGGGCGTGACGGCTGGGGGCTTTTCTCCCTCGCCCCTTGGGGAGAGGGCCTAAGTGTGGGGGGGGGCGTGGGCACCCTCACCCTCCCCGCGCTGTGCGCCGGGCCCCTCCCTCTCCCGCAAGCGGGAGAGGGGTTGGTTAGGTGCCGCCAATCTTGACTTTTCCCCCAAAGTGTGTATATTTTCCTATGTTAGCGCAAGTCGGGTGCTTGTGCTACTCGGCCACCACGGCCCTTGAAAACAAACGATAAAATTGGGTTCGTTTTTCACTTTTTTTATGTTTATGAGGACAACCTTGAACTAAATGGCAACGGAAGCTTAGGCAATTGGGCACTTAAACCCGCCGCTTGCCCCTTTTTAAGCCCCGGAGTATAGTCGCCCCATGAACGAGATGCCTTTTGATCCCTCTCAATTTCCGCTGCCACATTTGCTCGGCATCGAAGGCCTTTCTCCCGTTGATATATCCCTGCTTTTGGATCGCGCCGACGAGTATGTCGGCGTCAACCGTACGCGTGGGCAGATGCTCGATACGCTGGCGGCGCGCACGGTGATGAACCTGTTTTTCGAGGCCTCGACCCGCACCCGCACCAGTTTTGAGCTGGCGGGCAAACGCCTGGGCGCCGAGGTCATTAATATGTCGGTGTCCACCAGTTCGATCAAAAAGGGCGAGACCCTGATCGATACCGCCATGACCCTGAACGCCATGCACCCCGATGTGTTGGTGGTGCGCCATGGATCGTCGGGTGCGGTGAAGTTGCTGTCGGAAAAAGTAAACTGCGCGGTGATCAATGCCGGCGACGGCAGCCACGAACACCCGACCCAGGCGCTGCTGGACGCGCTGACCATTCGGCGGCGCAAGGGGCGCTTGGACGGATTGCAAGTGGCGATCTGCGGCGATATCCGCCATTCACGGGTGGCGCGGTCCAACATTCACCTGCTCAACACCATGGGCGCGCGCGTGCGTTTGATCGCCCCCAAAACCTTGCTGCCGGCCGAAGTCGAACGCCTCGGCGTTGAAGTGTTTCACGACATGAAAGCGGGGTTGAAGGACTGCGACATCGTCATGATGCTGCGCCTGCAAACCGAACGCATGGCCAGCGGATTTTTCCCCTCGGTGCGCGAGTACTACCATTTTTACGGCCTCGACTATGCCAAGTTGGAAGCGGCCAAGCCCGACGCGTTGATCATGCATCCGGGGCCGATGAACCGGGGGGTGGAAATTGCCTCCGACGTGGCCGACGACATCGGCCGCAGCGCCATCCGCGAACAAGTGGAAATGGGCGTCGCCGTGCGCATGGCATGCCTGGAAGTGCTGTGTTCCAACCTGGACCGGGAGGACGCGCGATGAGCCAGGACCGTCTGCACCCGGGGATAAAAATCGCCTACGTCAACGCCCGGCTGCTCGATCCCGCCACCGGGCTGGATGCACTGGGCGGTGTCTTGACCGAGGGCGAAACCATCATCGAGTTCGGCGCGGGCCTGTTTCGCGACAGCGTGCCCGAAGACGCCAAGGTTATCGACTGCCAAGGTAAATGCCTATGCCCCGGCGTGGTCGACATGCGCATGCATATGAGCGGCGAAAACGTCAACACCACCGGGGCCGCCGCGGTGGCTGGCGGCGTCACCACGGCGGTGTGCCTGCCTGGAATTAAGCCGGTGATCGACGATCCGTCGGTGGTAGAATTCATCGCCCGCACCGCGCGCAAGGCGGGCTTGGTCAAGGTCTATCCCTACGGCGCCATCACCAAGGGCTTGGAAGGCAATGAACTGGCGGAAATGGGTATGCTGGCGCGCAGCGGTGCGGTGGCCTTTACCGATGGCCTGCGTAGCGTCGCCAACGCCCGCACCATGGCCCAGGCGCTGAGCTACGCCGCGACCTTTGGTTTGATGATTGTCGAACACGCCGAAGAACCCAGTTTGAGCGAAGGCGGGGCGATGAACGAAGGCGAGACCGCCACGCGCCTTGGTCTGCCGGGCATTCCCCGTGAAGCCGAAGCGATCATCATCGAGCGCGACTTGAACTTGGCAAAAATGACCGGAGGACGGTTGCACTTCGCCCATGTGTCCACGGCGCAAAGTGTGGAGTTGATCCGCCGCGCCAAGGACGCCGGGATCACGGTCACCTGCGACACCGCCCCGCCGTACTTCGCCCTGAACGAGACTGCGGTGGGCGATTACCGCACCTTTGCCAAGCTGTCGCCGCCGTTGCGCTGTGAGGCCGACCGCGAAGCCATCGTCCAGGGTCTGCGCGACGGGGCCATCGACGCCATCGCCTCCGACCACTCGCCCAAAAGTGAAGACCTAAAACGCCTGCCGTTTGCCGATGCGGCCACGGGGGGCTTGGGGCTGGAAACGCTGCTCGCCGTGACCTTGGAACTGGTGCACAACGGACACTTAGGCTTGCTGGAAGCCTTAGGGTTGATCACCCAGCATCCGGCCGAATTGTTAGGCCTGCCCGCCGGACGTTTGAAGGTGGGCGCCGCGGCCGATTTGGTGCTGTTTGATTTAGATGTGGGCTGGCAGGTGAAGGAAGAGCTGTTGCATTCCAAGGCCAAGAACACCCCCTTCGACGGTCGCCCGCTGCAAGGCCGGGTGCTGCGCACCGTGATCGACGGGCGCACGGTGTTTGAGCTGTAAACCATGAACGAAACCTTCATCATTCACGGCCTCGCTGGCCTCGGCGGTTACCTATTCGGTGCCATTCCGTTCGGCGTTGTCATCGCCCGGCTGTTCAGCTTGGGCGATCTGCGCCAGGTGGGATCGGGCAACATCGGCGCCACCAACGTGCTGCGCACCGGCAACAAACTGGCCGCGTTGCTCACATTGCTATTCGATGTCGGCAAGGGCGCCATCGCCGTGCTGGTGGTGGAGTGGGTGACCTATGACCCGTTCGCCGGACTGGCCGCCGGGTGCTTGGCCGTGGTCGGGCATAACTTCCCGCTGTGGCTGAAATTCAAGGGCGGCAAGGGCGTCGCCACGGCGGCAGGGGTGTTCCTCGCCACCGCATGGCCGGTGGGCCTAGCCGTCATCGGCACCTGGATCGTCATAGCCGCGATCTCGCGGTATTCGTCCCTGGCGGCCCTGGTCGCCGCCGTCTCGGCCCCGCTCTATTCCTATTATCTCTCCACCGGCCAAAACACCCTCATGGTCGGCCTCATCGCCGCCTTGGTGTTCGTGCGCCACTGGGAAAACATAAAACGCCTCACCCGGGGCGAGGAAACGAAGATTGGGCAGAAGAAGAAGCCTGATTAGCGCGCGAAGGCCCTCATATCGGCCTTTCACCATAGGTGGGACACGCCCGAATTATTGAGTCTCAGTGAACCTCAGGCGCAACTGGTCTATCGTTCTGTCATACAGTCCATATCCTTTGCCTTCTTTCAGCGCAGTGAAACAGTAGCCTTTGCCTCGCCAACCTAACGATTTAGGCCAATCCAGGCAAAGATGCCCCTCGCTATCGGGGTACCAACGGCCGCCATCGTTGCCATCTAATGACAAACTTTCTCCGTCAGCGCCAAAAGCGAATTGATGGCTGGCGACATATCCCTGAACGAATTTCCCTGAAAATACTTTTCCAGAGAATTCAGCGCGAATTCCCTCTGCGCCGAGCTTAACGCCGCCCTGGTTGATCGCTTCACTGACCGTCGCAACGCAGCCGGACAATAGTAGCATGAATGATAAAATAACGATTACTCTTGATGATAAAATAACGATTACTCTTGTCATACTCCTCCCCCATGTTTCCTTTTGTGAAAAGTCGTATCGCTCGAGAACTCGTCAATATTCGCACAGATGATAAACGTGCCTCAATAGGGCGAATGCAGTACATGTCTGCTTTAACGCTCGGGGCAGACTCAACCACCCACCACTTGACCACACGCGTTTTATGCAGCACGCTCGCCACCATTGCGGGAGGGGTTTTATGGCTGCGGCGAATAACGATACGTTGGATTGGTTGCGGCTGATCCGGTCTGAAAAAGTTGGGCCGATTACATTTTATAAGTTGTTGGAGCGGTTCGGCACGGCCCGCGCGGCGCTGGACGCCCTGCCCGACTTGGCGCAGCGCGGGGGGGCGAAAAGTGCCTTTAAGGCCTGCCCCAAGGGCCAGGCCGAACGCGAACTCACCGCCCTTCAAGACATGGGCGGCACCATGATCACGCGGGCCGAAGACGCCTACCCGCCCCTGTTGGCCCATGTGGAAGACGCCCCGCCGGTGCTCTCGGTACTGGGCCACGTCCATTTGCTCAACAAACGCTGCGTCGCGGTGGTGGGGGCGCGCAATGCATCGCTGAACGGGCGCAACTTTGCCAGACGTATTTCTGCTGACCTCGGGGCCGCCGGAATGTTGGTGGCGTCGGGCATGGCGCGCGGCCTGGACGCGGCGGCGCACGAAGGCGCGCTCGGCAGCGGCACGGTGGCGGTGCTGGGCGGCGGGGTCGATGTCTGTTACCCGCGCGAAAACGCGACATTATATGAAGAGCTGAAATCCCAGGGGGCGATACTTTCTGAGGTCGACCTGGGGACCCAACCACAAGCCCGCCACTTCCCCCGGCGCAACCGCATCATATCGGGCATGGCGCGGGGTACCATTGTGGTCGAGGCGTCGATGAAATCCGGCTCACTGATCACCGCACGCATGGCCTTGGAACAGAACCGCGACGTGTTCGCCGTCCCGGGTGCGCCAAGCGACCCCCGCGCGCAAGGGTGTAACAAACTGATCAAACAGGGTGCGCACCTGATACAAAATGCAGAGGACGTTTTGGACGTGCTCAACAGCGCCCTCGATACCAGCTTCCAGGCCCGCAAACCCTTGGATTTTGGGCAACAATCGTTGCCCTTTCCGGACGAGAATGAGCTGACTAAAGCGCGCCGACATATACAAGAATTATTGTCTCCGTCTCCGGTTACGGTTGACGAATTGGTCCGTAACTGCCAATTCTCCCCTTCCACGGTTTCTCTTGTGCTCTTGGAAATGGAGCTTGCGGGACGCCTGGAGCGCCACCCTGGCAACCGGGTGTCGCTGTTAGAAATGTGAGAATTTATATCGAGGCAGCATGTACGTCGTCGTCGTTGAATCACCCGCCAAAGCCAAAACCATCAACAAATACCTTGGAAGCGATTTCAAGGTGCTGGCCAGTTATGGCCACATCCGAGACCTACCGTCGAAAGACGGATCGGTGCGTCCGGATGACGATTTCGCGATGGAGTGGGAAATCGACAGCCGCTCGTCAAAACACGTCAAAGACATTGTCGACGCGCTCAAGGGGGCCGACGGATTGTACCTCGCGACCGATCCGGATCGTGAAGGTGAAGCCATTGCCTGGCATGTGCGCGAAGTTCTGGAAAAAAAGAAAGCCTTAAAAGACAAGACCGTCAAGCGCGTGGTGTTCAACGAAATCACCAAGTCCGCGATCTTGGACGCGTTCGAACACCCCCGCGAACTCGACACCGAAATGGTCGACGCCTATATGGCGCGCCGTGCACTTGATTATCTGGTGGGCTTTACGCTGAGCCCGGTGCTGTGGCGCAAGCTGCCCGGCTCGCGCTCCGCCGGACGGGTGCAATCGGTGGCGCTGCGCATGATCTGCGAACGCGAAACCGAAATCGAAAAGTTCAAGCCCCAAGAATACTGGTCCGTGCAGGCGGCGTTTGACACCGGGTCCGGTGTCATGGTGGACGCCAACCTCACCCACTTAGACAGCAAAAAGCTCACCAAGTATGACTTAAAGAACGAAGCCGACGCCACCCGCGCCAAGACGCTGGTGGAAAGCGGTCCGTTCTCGGTGGCGAAAGTCGAAAAGAAGCAGACCCGGCGCAACCCGCCCGCACCGTTCACCACCTCGACACTGCAACAGGAAGCGGCACGCAAGCTTTACTTCTCGACCAAAAAAACCATGCAGGTGGCGCAAAAACTCTATGAAGGCGTCAACATCGGCGGCGAGACGGTGGGCCTCATCACTTATATGCGTACCGACGGCGTCACCATGGCGGGCGAGGCGGTGAACGCGACCCGCAAACTGATCAGCGAAAGCTATGGCGAGGCTTACCTGCCCGCCAGTCCACGGGTCTTTAAGTCCAAAGCCAAGAACGCCCAGGAAGCGCACGAAGCCATCCGCCCTACCGACGTGTCGCGCAAGCCCAAAGATGTCGTTCAGTACTTAGACGACGATCAGAAGAAGCTGTACGAATTGATCTGGAAGCGCACCGTAGCATGCCAGATGGAACCGGTGGTTTTGGACCAAGTGGCGGTCGACATCGCCCAGGCCGAACACACCCAAGTGCTGCGTGCCACCGGGTCGATCATCTCGTTTGACGGTCATTATCGCGTCTATCTGGAAGGCCGCGACGACGAGAAAAACGGTGATGACGACGACCGCATCCTTCCCGACATGAAGGAAGGCCAAGCGGTCACCTTAAAGTCCGTCACGCCGGAACAACACTTCACCCAGCCGCCGCCACGGTTTTCAGAAGCCAGCTTGGTGAAAAACTTGGAAGAATTGGGCATCGGTCGCCCGTCGACCTATGCGTCAATCATCTCGGTGCTACAAGACCGCAACTATGTGATGCTGGACAAACGCCGCTTCGTACCCGAAGACCGGGGCCGCTTGGTCACCAGCTTCCTCGCCAGTTTCTTTGAACGCTACGTCGAATATTCGTTCACCGCCGACTTAGAAGAAAAGCTCGATGACATTTCCGGCGGACGCATCGCTTGGAAAACCGTGCTGGAAGACTTTTGGAAAAACTTCTCCGGTGCCGTCGCCGATATCAAAGAACTGCGCGTGCGCGAGGTGCTCGACACCTTGAACGACCTGCTGGGCGATCACTTTTTCCCGGCCCCCGAAGACGGCAGCCACGACGGGCGCAAATGCCCGCAGTGCGATGACGGCCGAGTGTCGTTGAAGCTGGGCAAGTTCGGTGCCTTTATCGGCTGTTCCAACTATCCCGAATGCCGCTACACCCGCCCCTTAACCACCCCCCAAGGCGGCGACGACAGCGAAGCCGCCGCCGAATTGGACAAGGGGCCAAAGGTTCTGGGCACCGATCCGGACACGGGCGAAGAGATTACCCTGCGCAAAGGCCCCTATGGCATTTACGTGCAGCGCGGCGAAGCCGACCCCGAGGACAAGAAATTCAAGCCCCGGCGTTCATCGGTCCCTAAGGGCGAGTTGGCAGGCAGCGTCACGCTTGAACGCGCGCAGGGCCTGTTGCTGTTGCCGCGCAAAATCGGCCCGCATCCCGAAGATCAACAAATGATCCAGGCCGGCCTTGGACGCTTTGGCCCGTACCTGCAATACGCGGGTATGTTCGTGTCGTTGAAAGAAGACGATCCGGTGGAAATCGGCCTCAACCGCGCGGTGACGCTGATCGCCGAAAGCGGCAAGACGCCGCCCGTAGACCTTGGCAAGCACCCGAGCGACAAAAAGCCGATATTTTTGAAAATCGGACGCTGGGGACCTTTCGTCACCCATGGCCGTGATCGCGCCAACCTGCCCAAGGATCTGGACAAAGAAGACCTGACGCTGGAAAAAGCGATCGAGTTGATTGGCGTCAAAGCCAAGAAGGCTCCGGCGAAGAAAAAAGCTGCGACTAAAAAGAAATCCGCCGCAAAGAAAAAAGCCACGGCTAAAAAGAAGACCCCGGCTAAAAAGAAAGCGGCCAAAAAAACTGACGGTGCATAAGCGGTGACCAAAGCCCCCCCCAACGCGGTTCCTTTTCCCTCCAATGAGCAAATCCTGGAGTTCATTAGGGACAGCCCGGGTCGCGTCGGCAAGCGCGAAATTGCACGCGCGTTTCACTTAGACGCCGAACAAAAGTTGCGCCTGAAAAAGGTTCTAAAGAAGCTGAAAGACCAAGGTCGTCTCGGGTCCAACCGCAAGCGTTTGGCCGATCCGGCCCATCTGCCCAACGTCACCGTTGTCGAAATTTCCGCTATCGATTTAGACGGCGACCTGTTGGCGCGCCCGGTGGTGTGGGAAAGCAAGCAATCACCGCCAACCATTTATATGGCCCCGGTGCGCCGCGGCCAGGGCGCGCTGGGCGTTGGCGACCGGGTTCTGGCGCGGATGACGCGCATTGAAGACACCGAAGACGGCAACCCGGCCTATGAGGGTGCGTGCATTCGCCGCCTAGATCATGCCCCGGCGGATATGCTAGGCGTCTATAGGATCGACGATGCGGGACGCGGACGGCTGCGCGCTACCGACAGGCGCGTGCGCGGTGAGTTCATGGTTACCGACAACGCCGGCATCACGCCGGAAAAAGGTGATCTGATCCGCGCCGAAGTGTTGCCCGGCAAAAAGCTGGGCCTGCGCCAGGTAAAGCTGCGCGAAAAGCTCAGCAGCACCGGACCGAAGTCCATCTCGCTGATCGCCATCTATGATCGCTCGATCCCGGTGGACTTTTCCCCAGGTGCGTTGAAACAAGCCCAGGCCGCCGCCTCTGCCCCGTTGGGAAATCGTGAAGATCTGCGCCAAGTGCCGCTGATCACCATCGACGGTGAAGACGCGCGCGACTTCGATGACGCGGTGTTTGCCGAACCCGATACGGACCCCAATAACAAAGGCGGCTGGCACCTGATTGTCGCCATCGCCGACGTCAGCTGGTACGTGCGCCCGGATGATGACTTGGACACGGACGCCTACAAACGCGGCAACTCGGTCTATTTCCCCGACCGCGTGGTGCCGATGCTGCCCGAAGAGCTGTCCAACGGCTGGTGTTCGCTGCGCCCGCACGAAGACCGCCCGACCATCGCCGCGCACATGTGGATCGACAGTTTTGGCGGGCTTAAACGCCACACCTTTGTCCGCGCGCTGATCAAGTCCGCCGCGCGCACCACCTATACCCAGGTTCAAGCCGCCCGTGACGGCCAACCCGACGACACGACGGCCCCACTGCTCGACACCGTCATAGCACCCCTGTACGGGGCCTACGAGGCGCTACTGCGCAATCGTGAGGCCCGGGGCGTGCTGGAACTGGACCTGCCGGAACGTAAAATCATTCTCGACGATGATGGCAATGTGCTGCGGGTGGAAAGCCGCGACCGCTTCGACTCTCACAAATTGATCGAAGAATTCATGATCCTCGCCAACGTGGCCTCGGCGCAAACACTTGAACGCCTGAAGCAGCCGTGCATGTACCGCATCCATGACGAGCCTTCGGTTGAGAAGATCGAAAGCCTCAAGGAATTCCTCAAGGGTGTGTCGATCCCGTTTGCGGCGGGCCAGGTTATCCGCTCCAGCCACTTCAACCAGATTTTGAACCGGGCCAAAGGTACGCCCAACAGCCACATGGTTAGCGAAGTGGTGCTGCGCTCTCAGTCCCAAGCGGAATACAATCCCGCCAACATCGGTCACTTCGGCTTGGCCTTGGCGCGCTATTGCCACTTCACCTCGCCCATTCGCCGCTATGCCGACCTGTTGGTGCATCGCGCCCTGGTCAAGGGCCTAAACCTTGGTGAAGGCGCGCTGGAAGACAACCACAAAGACTTTGTCGAGGTGGGTGAGCACCTGTCCGTCACCGAGCGCAACGCGTCGGGTGCGGAACGCGATGCGGTGGATCGCTTTGCCGCCCTGTACCTGTCGCAACAAATTGGCAAGGTGCTGCCCGGACGCATCAACGGAGTGACGCGCTTTGGCCTGTTTGTCACCATGGCGGAAAGCGGTGCCGATGGCTTGGTCCCCATTCGCACCTTAGGCGATGATTTCTACATCCACGACGAACACCGCCACACTTTGCGTGGTCGTGATACCGGATTTGAATACCGCCTGGGCGACCAAGTGGAAGTGTTGATAACCGAAGCCGATCCCATCACCGGGTCCACCGTATTCCAGATGATGTCCGGCGGCACGGCTGGAAAGGGCAAACCGACCGGCCCGGTCAAAGGCACGTTCAAGGGCAAGCCCGTAGCGAAGCCCCGGTCCGGGAAAAAGCCTAAAAAACTTGGCAAGCCCAAGGGCAATTCGCGCGCCGCACGGCGACAAAAGCGCGAATCCTAACACCCCCGCCCGTCCGGGCCTTTTCATACGCAACGCAACAAATGCGTGACGAATGGCGTAAAATAGATAACTATTTGCGGTATGGGTGCTACACAAACTAAAAATGACCGCGCTAACACGAGCATGGGTCTGGGCATAACGCTCGCCTTGGGGCTGATTTTGGCCCTGTCTGCGTGTGCGCCAAGGCCTCAGCCGCCGGTCGCAAGCCCCGCCGGTTTGGACGCAGACCCCATTACCGCTTCCGTCGAAGACGATAGCTTTGCGTATAGCACGGCAAAAGCCACCCTCCGCGTGGGCCTGAAAAATATCACTAGGCGCTACATCAAGCCGATTGAAATGGCTCAAGTGGCGGTCGGTGGCATGCGCGGGCTCGCGACCATTGACCCAGGCCTCATCGTCACGCTGTCAGGCGACGCCCGCGCAGTCCATCTGGTCATGGGGGGAACCGCCCTGCAGCGCTTCACCGTTCCCAGCGACAACGACGCCTCGTCCTGGGCGCGATTGGCCACCGAAGTGATCCGCACGGCGCGCGCGCATTCGCACGATCTCAACGCTGCCGGTGATGAACGCATTTTTGAAGCCATGTTCGACGGCATGATGTCGGACTTAGACATCTTTTCGCGCTATGCCGGGGCCGACGAAGCTCGTGCCAATAGGGCGCGCCGCGATGGCTTTGGCGGTATCGGGGTGCGCTTTACCAAGGCCGAAGACGGCATCTTGATTACCCATGTGACGAAAAATGGCCCAGCCAAGGGCGCGGGCATAAAGCCCGGGGACGTGATCGTGCGCATTGACGATGAGAACATCCGCAAACTGCCGCAAAGGGCCGTGGCGAAGCTTCTGCGCGGCCCCGTGGGCAGCCACGTCGGCATCGCCGTGACCCGGCTGGCATCCGCTGAAGAGGCGAATGAGCGCCGCATCGATTTTAACGTGCAGCGCTCCCACATCGTCCCCGAGACGGTGCGCGCACGGATCGAAGACGGCGTTCTTGTCCTGCGCATCACCAGCTTTAACAAAAGCACCGCCATCGGCGTTCAGGAGGCTCTGAGCACTGTTGAGAATAGACTCACGAACGGCTCCATTCGCGGCGTGGTGATGGACCTGCGCGGCAATCCCGGCGGACTGTTATCGCAATCGGTGAGCGTGGCGGACATGTTCGTTGAGGAAGGACGCATCATCGCCACACGCGGCCGTCATCAAGACAGCTTTCATGATTACCGTGCCGGTAGTGGCGACCTGACCCGAGGGCTGCCCTTGGTGGTCCTCATTGACGGCGACAGCGCATCCGCCGCTGAAATCGTCGCCAGTGCGCTGCAAGACTTAGGCCGCGCCGTGGTGATCGGGTCCGCGTCTTACGGCAAGGGCACGGTGCAAACCGTGGTGCGTCTGCCCAACGACGGCGAGATGACACTAACATGGTCGCGGTTGGTGTCGCCGTCTGGCTACGCCCTGCACAAGCTTGGGGTCATGCCCACCGTGTGCGCCACCAACGCCAGACGCGAGCACGGGGGGCGAGGACAGGCAGAATCGAAGGCCGATACCATTTTGGCCCCGCTTCATATTGACGGCCAGCAGGGGGCCATGGCCGCTTGGCGTGCCGCCGGGATGGTCTTCGACGGGCGACGGGCCAAGCTGCGCCAAGCGTGTCCGGCCCGGGCCTTCAAGCCCAAAAGTGGCCGAGATCTCTTGATGACGCTGGCCGGACGGGTGATCGACAGCCCCACCCTATACCAGAGCGCGATTGTGCAAACGGCCGCCATAAGTACCGCCGCGCGACATTAATTTTCCCAAATGCGAAAACTGGCTTGACTTCGTACGTTTTGAACGTATTTTACGCCGCTCATACATTTTAACGGAATTACTGGCGGGAACAGAACCATGGCCAAACCGGCAACAATCCTGATCAAGCTGGTCAGCACTGCAGACACGGGTTACTACTACGTAACCAAGAAGAACCCACGCAACACCACCGAAAAGTTCGAATTTCGCAAATACGACCCGGTGGTCCGCAAGCACGTGGTCTTCAAAGAATCCAAAATCAAATAAGATTTTTCCCGTCTGAAGCTTGAAAATACGAGCAGAAAACACGAAACGCGCCCCTAAAGGGGCGCGTTTCGTTTGTCCAGCACCTATGTCCAAAAACTTAGCTTAAAAACTTAGACAACGTTTCCAAGAAGTTCGGCACCGAGATGGGCTTGGCGATATAGCCTTCGCAGCCGCCTTCACGGATCTTTTCCTCATCACCCTTCATAGCGAACGCGGTCACGGCGATCACGGGGATGTGCTTGAGGTCATCATCGGCTTTGAGCATTTTGGTGATTTCCAGGCCGGAAATTTCTGGCAACTGAATGTCCATCAACACCAAGTCCGGCATGTGCTCACGCGCCAGGGCAAGGGCGTCGCGGCCATCCTTGGTTTGTACGGTTTCATAGCCGTGTGCCTGCAAGAGATCGTTAAAAAGCTTCATGTTCAGTTCGTTGTCTTCAACGATCAAAATAGTCTTAGCCATAGTCATTCCTTACGAATTCGGGTGTGCCCCGGTTCATGCCCGATTAATGCCGATGATGGAGCATTCCGCGCGGCAAGTCAAACACCGCAACAAGTTCGAATACATCATGAAATATCCATATATACGGTTCAAAAAAATGACCGTCACGTGTCTGTGACGGTCAAGTTCGCATTTAGGGTCATCAAGGAGAAACCGGAAAAAACGTTAAATCAGAAGCCTGCCAAGGCGCTGGGATCGGCAAGCCCCAAGGACATCAGCAAGAGGGAAAATGCAAGTCCTATGGCTTTCAGCGTGGTCATGGCTCAAATCCTCGGTTTTATGTTGTTCCGGCGACACAGTGGCTATCCAGGCCAATGTGCCTATGGTTGGAGTATGCCTTAGGCTTTGAGTTAAACCTGTGACGTTGATCACTCGACGGACACTAAAATATATTTTTAAAAAATATCGGCCCACACGCAAAAAAGCCGGGCAAAAACCCGGCTTTTCGATTGTATCGCAGTCCGTCGCCGCCCGCCTAAGGGCGCGCTATTCGCCGCGCACTTCTTCGACCATGTCTTCCAGGCGCTCTAAGTCCTTAACCAGCAGGAGTTCCTTTTGCCGTTCGACAATGCCCTTACGCGCCAGATCGTTCATCACCCGCGCCACCGTTTCACGTGTCGTTGACACCCGCGACGCCACGTCAGAATGGACCGGAATCGGACTGATGGAGGCGGTCAGGTCGTCTGTCGTTACCTTACGCGCCATACGCAGCAGATCTGCGTGAATACGGTTATTCGCACCCAAAGTCGAAAGTTCCATGATGCGCGAGGTCGAAGTCCGCACCAAGTGCGCCAGATGCTTCATCAGCTTCAGCGCGATGTTCGGATGTTCTAGTATCACGTTTTGGAACTGCTCGGCAGGCAGCGATGCAATGCGCGCCTCGGTCAAGGACATGACGCTCGCCGAACGCGGCAGACCATCAATGGCAGCCAGCTCACCGAAGTGACTGCCCGGTTCCAAGTCGTCAAAGGTGATCTCGCGGCCCGACAGCGAATAGTTCACCACCCGCACGCGGCCTTCGGCGACAAAGAATATGTCACGCGAATCGGAATGCTGGTCGATGATTTGTTCGCTGGCGCCGTATGTTTTCCAGCGACAGTTCTTTTCAATGACTTCGACTTCATCCCCGGAAAGCTCGGTTAAAAGCCGTATATCTGCGAGCGTATCGGTCACGCAATCCCTCCTCAAACAAGCACTTTTGGCGCACCTCGCGGACATCATACCATCTGGCGAAATATTATCGCCTTAAACAATTAACTAATTTTTGAGCTTTATTATCAACACTGTTCCTTATAATGAACGCAGGGAACGTTCATTTAATCCGCTCGAAGCCCCATTTATCTTAGGAAACATTGGCATTCGGGCAGTTTTGATTCGCAGCAATTCCGGGCGGAGAATCCGCTCACCCGACATTGGAGGAGCAAGAAAATGGCAAAATCGGCCCTTAAGGCCGTGCCAGGTGGGGAACAGAAGACCCCCGAGGGAAGACAAAACCGGGTCATAAAGAATCCGGATGAGGCCGAAATCAGCACTGACACGCGATCACTGAGAGGTGCATTCGCAAAATCCTTATGCATGGCGCATGATTTGGGCAGCCTGCAAGAACGCGAAGCCTGTCATGACGGGGTTCCGTGCACAAAGCTGTCCGCGTGCATGGGAATCGCAGACAAGACTTTGCGTTATCTGGAAACACACAAAAAGGACAAAGCGTCCTGAACCAAGCCTAGAGCTAGACCACCATCGCCACACCGCCACGGCGCGGATCGCCGCCCCCTGTGAGCGCCCCGGAGCGCGCGTCGTATTCAACCGCATGAACGCCGCCAAAGAACAAGTTGCGGTCATCCCACAGCTTGGTCTGATCAAAGGCCTTGCTTAAGCGTTGCACCACGCCGACCTCAAAGCCCGGCTCAACGTTCAAAACCCCACCTTCGAAATGGATGCGCGGCAAGGCCACCGCGTCGCCCACATGTACGCCAAATTCCAACACGTCCAACACCACCTGCAACACCGCCGTGCGAATACGGTTCGACCCGCCCGAACCCAGCGCCACCAACAAACCGTCGGGACGCTCGATCAGACTCGGTGCCATCATCGACGACAGGCGCGTGTCTTCGGGCCACTGGTGAAAGCCGCGCGGGTTGATGTCTTCTTCGCCCAGCATGTTGTTAAACACCACTCCGGTGCCGGGGGCGACATAGGCCGAGCCCTCACCATTGGACAGCGTCATGGACGCCGCGTTGCCCTTGGCATCAATCACGCTGATATGTGTGGTACCCCGGTGCGCGGCGGGCTGGCCCAGAACTTCGACCGAGTAACGGTCGAGAAAGTCCGGGTCTAACAAGTGCGCGGCGCCGCTTTCAGGATGCAGGTTGAGACCGCTTTCCACCCGCGCCTGATTGGTCAGTGCCATCACCCGGGCCAAACGGTCCAGGTGTTCAAAAGAACCAAAGCCCAATTTTTCCAGTCCGGTGTCTCGGATCAAATCCAGGGCGAAACCCACCAATATGCCGCCCACCGACGGCGGCGGATTGGTGAGGATGCGCGCCCCTTCAAAGTTGACCGCTAAGGGGGTGCGTTTAACCACGCGGTAGCCTTCAAAGTCCGCGCGTTCCAAATGCCCGCCCCGGTCGTCGCAATCCAGGGCCACCCGCGCGGCCACCTCACCCCGATAAAACAGATCGTCACCTTCGCGGGCCAGGGCCTCCATGAAATCGGCGGCTTCGGGCAGGCGCAAGGTTTCGCCCGCACCGATCAGTCGGGATGCGTCCGCCGGACTGGCGAACTGTTGGCGGCACTCTGGGCTGGCTGAATAAATAAGGCGCACCAAATCGAATATATAAGCCTGTAACGGGGCCAGGGCGAAGCCGTCGCGGGCCAAGCTTAACGCCGGGGCCATGATGTCCATCATCGGCATGGAGCCTAAATCACGATAGACCTCGAACGCGCCTTTGACTTGTCCGGGGGTGGCTACGGAGCCTAAGCCAATATGAAACTCTTGGCTCACCGGGCCAAAGTCTGCGGTGACCGGGGTGAAATCCACTTCGGATTTTTTGCGCACCGGCGTATGGGCGAAAAAATCATAAAGCGTCGCTTGCCCCCCGGCTGGCTTGGCCAGCAAAAAGCCGCCACCGCCGAGACTCGACAGCACCGGCTCCGCCACGGTGGAGGCAAACAACGCGGCCAGCACCGCGTCGAACGCGTTGCCGCCGGATTTGAGCACTTCCGCCGCCGCATGAGCGGTTTGCATATCGCCCGCCGCGACTGCACCCTTTGACGGCATTTTCCGTTCTCCTCTTTACGTGATGCTACCCAATGCCTACATACAAGGAAACCGTATTTCCGCCACAAGAAGTTGGTTAAACTGTACCCATGATGATGAAACAGATTCTACTTGCCGCCCTCACCGCCACCTTTGCCACCGGGTGTGCCGCGCAATCGTCCGCCTCTGTGGCTGATCCAGACGCCGCGTGCGTAGCACCGGGCACCTGGTTTGATCCGGGCCAAGACCGCACCGTCACCACCCAAAACCTGTTGGCACGGGTCAAGGACGCCAGCGCCGTTCTGCTGGGTGAAACCCACGTCATTGCCGATCACCACCGTTGGCAGTTGCAGACCTTAACCCAGCTTCACGCCCAGCGCTCTGACATGGTGTTAGGGTTTGAAGCCTTCCCCCGCCGGGTGCAACCGGTGCTCGACGCGTGGGTCGCGGGCAAGCTTAGCGAGGACGAATTTCTCAAACAAAGCGAATGGGCCTCGGTCTGGAAATACGATGCCGAGTTGTACCTGCCGCTGTTTCACTTTGCGCGCCTCAACGCCATCCCCATGGTGGCGCTGAACGTGGACCGTAGCCTCATCAGAAAAGTGTCGGAGCAAGGCTGGCAGGGCGTTCCCAAAGACGAGCGATTGGGTTTAAGCGACCCCGTCGCACCATCCGACGGCTATGTGGAGATGTTGAGTCAATCCTTTGGTCAGCACGACAACGGCCAAGGGGAGAACAATGGCGCACCAAAGGCACCGGGCTTGGACGATCCTCGCTTTGCAGGCTTCGTCGCCGTGCAGGTCACTTGGGATCTCGCCATGGGGGACGCCATCGCATCAGCCCTTGAAAGCGCTCGGGCGCAAAATCGCAACCCGCAACTGGTGGCTATTATTGGCCGCGGTCACCTGGATTATGGCTATGGCGTGCCCCATCAACTGGCCGCGCGGGGCATTAACGACGTGGCGGTGCTCAGTCCGTGGGATCACTTGCGCTCCTGTACGGACCTCAAAACGGAAAATGGCCGGGCCGTCGCGGATGCGGTGTTCGGCGTCGCCATCACCAAAGATTTTTTCGCCGACGAAGGACCGAAGTTAGGGGTGCTGATTGAAAATGCACCAGATGGCGGCGTGCGTGTCATCAAGGTCATGGAAGGCTCCATCGCCGAGACGTCGGACGTGCAACCGGACGACATCATCACCCAGGCCGCCGGGCAAGCGACCACCAAGACCGCCGACCTGATCGCCATCGTCACGTCTATGACGCCGGGTACGTGGTTGCCGCTGACCATCAAACGTGGCGACACGGTGGTGGAGATCGTTGCCCGCTTCCCCGCAAAAGCCCCCGAAAAACCATGAGGCTTCTGGCCCCGTTGCTGGCTTGGTTGTTGCTCGGTGCTTCGGCGTGGGCACAAGACACAGCCCACCATAGCGCATTCATAAACCTGGACCCGGCCCGCGGTGACATTCAGGTCCAAGACCTGATCCAGGTTTCCGGACAGGGACCGACGGCATTCACCCTATCGCCCGCATTCACCGTACAAAGCCTAAAAGTTGACGGTCACACTCAAGACCCTGAACGCCACGACGGTCAGATTCTGGTCGAACTCGGGCGTACTGGCACGCACGAAATTCAGATCATCACCAGGGCCACCCTTTCCGGCACGGCCCAGCCGCCGTTTCTAACGGTCGAGGGCGGGCTTGTGGCCGGGGGCTGGCTGGCGCATCCGAAAGACCGCCTCGCCACCTGGACCCTTACCGGGGAAACCCCCAGCGGACAAAAATGGCTGACGGCGGGACGGCTCATGGTGGAAGACGCCACCAAGGATCGGTATCGCGCCAGCTTCAGCGAAACGCGCCCCAGCCCCTTGCCCATATTGATCACCGGTCCGTTTACCATTGCCGAGCACGAAACAGGCGACGTGCGCGTGCGCACCTATTTCCATGACGAACTCACCCCCTTGTCAGACGGCTATCTACAAGATGCGGCGGGCTATATTGAGCGCTATGCCGCACAGATCGGCCCCTACCCCTACGACGGATTTTCCATTGTTTCCGCCCCCGTGCCAGTGGGCTGGGGCTTGCCCGGTATAACGTATATGGGACGGCGCGTGCTAGCGTTGCCGTTTATCCGCAGCACTTCCCTGCCCCATGAAGTGCTGCACAACTGGTGGGGCAACGCGGTGGAGGTGGATTATGCCAGCGGCAATTGGGCGGAAGGCCTCACCACCTACCTCGCCGATTACGCTCAGGCCCAAGACGGCGGGCGGGACATGCGTTTGGGGTGGCTGCGCAACTACTCAGCCCTGCCCCAACAGCGCGATATGGCGCTGACCTCATTTACGTCGCGAAGCCACGATGCGTCCCAAGTGGTGGGCTATGGCAAGACGGCCATGGTGTTTCACATGCTGAAATCTCATCTGGGCGACGAGATATTCGCCGCGGCGTTGCAAGATTTTTACAACACTCAACGCACACACACCGCCGGATGGACCGACATTGAAGCTGCGTTCAGTACCGCGGCCGGCCAAGACCTGTCGGCCTTTTTCGACACTTGGGTGACGCGCCCGGGCGCGCCAGAACTGACCCTTAAAGACGCGCATGCTGATGGCGCGCGGATCACCTTCACCTTGACCCAATCCCAAGACGGCGACGCTTATCCACTGACCGTACCCGTCACCCTCGGCACGCAAAACGGGGACCAACGCCTCACCGTTACCCAGAACGTCAAGGTCCAGACGCACACCTTAGGCGCCGAGGCACAGGTCACGGAGCTGAGCATTGATCCCGATTTCGATGTGTTTCGGCGCTTGGATGCTGGTGAAGCCCCCGCGATTTTTCGCGACGTGACGCTCAACCCCGGCACGCGGCTGATCGTGGCGGGTAACAACGCCGAGATCAAATCCGTGGCCCGCCAATTGGCCGCTCGATTGCTGCAACGCGATGTGCGTGTGGCCAGCCCAGCCCTACCCCTATCAAAATTCAACATTATCGCCGGGTTGGAGGCCGACGTAGAGGCGTTTTTGGATCAAGCGGGCTTTGCCCCCCCGCCCAGCCCCGTATCAGCGCCAGCCGCCGGACGCGCGTATGTGCTGCGCGAAGACAGCGGTCGTACGACGATGGTGGTGATGGCTCGGGATTTAGAAAGCCTCACCCACTTGGCGCGTGCGCTGCCGCACTACAAGGGACGCAGCTATGTCGTGTCCGATTCGCGCAAGGTGGTGACTAAGGGTGTGTGGCAGAACACTAAAAGCCCGCTATCACGCGCTTTTCCTTGACGGACAGCACACCTGACCGCACCCTCGTCTCATGATTGACCAAGCCCCCAAACTCCGCCGCGCGCTGGGCCTCACCAGCCTGACCCTGTATGGCCTAGGCACCATCATCGGTGCGGGAATCTATGTCTTGGTGGGTGCCGTGGCGGGGCGCGCGGGCATGGGCGCACCGCTGTCGTTTTTGGTCGCGGGCCTGCTGGCCACGTTGACGGGCTTAAGCTACGCCGAGCTGGGCCAGCGTGTGCCGGAAGCCGCAGGGGCCGCAGCCTATGCACGCGAGGGCTTTAACAGCGAAAAAATGGGCCACATGACCGGCATGGCGTCGCTGTTGGTGGCGATGGTGGCGGCGGCCAGCGTGGCGCGCGGAGGGGCCGGATATTTACTGGCGATCATTGACGTGCCGCTTCCCGTGGCCAGCGGCGCGATTATCTTGCTGTTCACCGCGCTAGCATGTTGGGGGCTGAAAACCGGCGTCTATGTGGCCGCCGTCATGACCTTGGTCGAAGTCACGGGTCTCGCCACCGTGGTGTTTGTCGGCGGCGACGCGTTAGGCGATCTGCCCAGACGCGCAGGCGAAATTTGGCCGATGGAACCCGGGGCCTGGATCAGCGTGATGGGCGGTGCGTTTTTGGCGTTCTTCGCCTTTTCAGGATTCGAGACCATCGTCAGCATGGCCGAAGAAACCAATGACGTGGCACGCACCCTGCCGCGGGCCATCATACTGGCCATTGCCATGGCGGCGGTGCTTTACATGCTGGTGATCACCATTTCAGTATTGTCCATTCCGCCCGCCGATCTGGCAAAGTCCGCCGCGCCGCTGTGTCTGGTGGTGGACTGCGACCGCCCCGTAATGGCCTTGTTTCCACCCATCGCCATAATCGCGACCCTTAACGGGGTGCTGATTGAAATCATGATGATGGCGCGGGTATCCTATGGCATGGCACGCCGGGGATGGTTGCCAGGCGCGCTAGCCCGAGTGCATGCGGGGCGGCGTACGCCTTTGACCGCCACCTTAGTGGTGGGCGGTTTTGTCTTCGCCCTCGCTACGTTAGTCGAATTTGAGCCCTTGGTGCGCATCACCAGTGCATTGCTGCTGTGCGTCTTTTTGGTGGTGAACGTGTCTCTGATCCGCCTGAAACACAGCCATCCAAGCGCAGCGTTGACGCTAAAAATACCCGGCTTGGTGCCGATTTTAGGAGCTGCGAGTTCGGTCATATTGCTAGGTGCGGAGGTGCTCTTTTAGGCGACCAGCAGCACCAGGATCAGACCACCCACGACACCAGCCGTGACGCCGACGCTGTACAGGCCCACCGAAAGCATATTCTTGAGCGCGCCGTTCATTTTTTGGTTCATCAAAACGTTTTGGGCGTTCATAGTGTTCTCCTTCGCAAACCCTTAGGGTTCCTTGCTTTAAGCTTCAGTCATAGTGCCAACTTCGTTAATATCCGGTAAGCGTCGTACACTTGCTCAACACCGGGTTTTCAGCTACTAACCGTTGGGTTTTGCATGCGCGCGAAGCCGTTTCACGTCCCAAACACGCTCAACACTTTAATTTTTAAGCGATTAGGTTTCATGAACTCACTTCTCGACAAGGCTTTGTTGCCTGCCGGCATGCAAGACGGATTACCGCCCCAAGCAGCCCAAGAAGCCCAAACCGCAGAACGTCTGATCGCTCAATTTGACGCGTGGGGCTATGCGCGCGTGAAACCGCCGCTGATGGAATTTGAAGAAAATCTGCTGTTTGGCACCGGCAAGGCCGTGGCGGACCAAGCTTTTCGCGTCCAAGACCCCATGAGCCAACGGATGCTGGCGCTGCGCCCCGACATGACGTTACAGGTGGCACGCATCGCCCAATCGCGTCTCAGCCGTTCGCCGCGCCCCTTGCGCTTGGCCTATGCGGGTCAGGTGGCGCGGGTTAAAAGTTCCCAACTGCGCCCCGAACGCCAATTTGGCCAAGTGGGTGTGGAACTGATCGGTGCCACCGGCCCCGCCGCCGACATCGAAGTCATCCTCATGGCCGCCGAAGCCCTGGACGGGGTCGGCGTAGAAAATTTAAGCGTTGATCTGGGCCTGCCGACATTGTGTCCTGCCGTTATAGATGACCTGGACTTAGATACGGACACGCGCAGCACCCTAAAAACCGCGTTAGAGCGCAAGGATGCCGCGACCGTCAAAGCCCTATCGGGGGCACTGGGCGACGGTGTGGCAACGGCGCTCACACAGATGCTCGACGCCGTAGGTCCAGCCCATGAGGCGCTGGCTAAATTAGACGCCATTGAGCTGCCCGAACAAGCCGCCCTGCAGCGTACGCATTTGCGCGCCGTCGTTGACGGCATTTTGACCGCACGCCCAGATTTGACGTTAACGCTGGACCCGGTGGAAAGCCGGGGCTTTGAATATCACACCGGCGTCACGTTCACCGTGTTTGCGCGGGCCGTGATGGGCGAGTTGGGGCGGGGCGGGCGCTATCAAGCAGGTACCGACGACACCAGCGAACCCGCCACCGGGCTAAGCTTGTTTATGGATACCGTCATGCTGGCCGTGACACCCAGCGATGACGTAGACACTATATTTTTGCCGTTCAACACGCCCGCCAGCGACGCGCTCAGGTTGCGCACTGAAGGCTGGCGCACCAAGGCGGCGCTGGAAAAATCCGATAATGTCGGCGCGGAAGCCCGGCGTCTTGGCTGTTCACACGTGCTGCAAGACGGTACGGTGTGCAAGCTGGAAGATAACGCTTAGAGGGGGGAAATAACATGGCCAACGTGGTTGTGGTCGGCTCGCAATGGGGCGACGAAGGCAAGGGTAAAATTGTTGATTGGCTGTCTGTGCGCGCCGACGTAGTGGTCCGCTTTCAAGGCGGGCACAACGCTGGACACACGCTGGTCATTGACGGCGTTACCTACAAGCTGCACATCCTGCCGTCGGGCATCGTGCGCGAAGGGACCTTGTCGATCATCGGCAACGGTGTGGTGCTGGATCCGTGGAACCTGCTGGCAGAAATCGAAAACCTGCGCAGCCAGGGAGTCGAGATTACACCCGACCGGCTGAAGGTCGCGGAAAATGCGCCGCTGATCTTGCCGCTACACGCCAACCTGGACAAGGCCCGCGAAGACGCTTTGGGCAAGGCCAAAATCGGCACCACCGGACGCGGCATCGGCCCGGCCTATGAAGACAAAATCGCACGCCGCGCCATCCGCGCGGGCGACTTAAATGACGCCGAACTGGTCATGACCAAGGTGGAAAAGATGCTGTTTCACCACAACGCCCTGCTGCGCGGCTATGGCCAGCCGGAATTGGTCGCCCAAGATATTGTCGATTCCTTGATGGAACTGGCACCAAAGGTACTGCCCTATGTCGACACCACATGGAAGGCGCTGGATACCGCCAAACGCGCGGGCAAGCGGATTTTGTTCGAAGGCGCACAGGGCACCATGCTGGACATTGACCACGGCACCTATCCGTTCGTCACCTCGTCCAACGTCGTCGCCAGTCAGGCCGCGACCGGATCTGGTATGGGACCAAATGCCATCAACTACGTCTTGGGCATCACCAAGGCCTACACCACGCGCGTCGGCGCTGGCCCGTTCCCAACCGAGTTGTTCGATGACGTCGGCAAGGGGTTGGGCGAACGCGGCCATGAATTTGGCACCACGACGGGACGTCCGCGGCGCTGCGGCTACTTCGACGCCGTGCTCGTGCGCCAGGCGGTCAAAGTCAACGGCATCACCGGTATCGCGTTGACCAAGCTGGACGTTCTTGACGGCATGGACGAAATCAAGGTCTGTGTCGGCTACCGCGTGAACGGACGAGAACTTGATCACCTGCCCGCTTCAACCAAAGAGCAGGAAAACGTCGAGCCTATCTATGAAACCATGGAAGGCTGGTCTGACACCACCTTTGGCGCGCGCAGCTGGGCCGAGCTTCCGGCCTCGGCGGTCAAATACGTTCGCCGCATTGAAGAACTGATCGAGGCCCCGGTGGCGCTTTTATCCACCAGCCCGGAACGTGACGACACCATCTTGGTCCGCGATCCGTTCGTCGATTAATTCTTGGCCAAGCGCAGCCATTAACCATGCGTCTTGGCACGGCCCCCAAACCCATTGTTTTGTTGGGGTTTTTTAGGTAAAGTAGCCCCAGTGCAACTCGCCCGTAGAATTCGGGCCGGAGAGCTGTTTATGGCTGAAGACCTGGATCAGGCCGAAGAAACGGTCGAGCCGGATAGTGAAACGTCCCCGCCCCCACCTGCGGAGGACAACGTTGTCGCGCCTACAGCATCGCCAACACCCACACCAGCCCCTGCGCCAACACCAGCGCCAATTTCTAATGGCATCCCCGAGCCTGAGCGCACCCCAGCACCCGCCGGTGCCGAGCAACACCCCCCGGCGACCCTGAAAAATCGCTATCTGATTTTTCCAGCGATGCCCTTGCCAAACCTGGATTCACCAACAGCCACGGCCTACGGGGTCGAGGACCGGCGCGAGCCTGGGCGCAAACTGTTCGCCTTGGTCTGCACGCCCGGCCTGCCCACCCGCACGCAGGACATGAAAGATTTGCGCAACCACACCGTTCACGGACTGCTGCCCCTAGTCGATTTTGGCGCCGTACCATGGTCGCCTTTAAATCAAAGCTGCATGATGGTCATTTTCGACCGCCCCTTGGGCGGGCGGCTTATGGACTCGTTTGCTGGCCAGCAAGTGATGATCAGCGAATATGAACTGGGGCGGCGCATCATCGAACCGCTGCTTCCGGCTCTACTCGAACTCGCGGCCATGTCCTTGCCGCACCGTGGGCTGCGTCTCGATAATTTATATTTTATGGACAAGGACCACCGCGAGTTGGTTCTGGGCGAGTGCGTCACGGCATCACCTGGCTATGACCAACCCGCCATTTACGAGCCGCTGGAGCGCGCCATGGCAATGCCTTCGGGGCGGGGCGTCGGCGCAACCTGTGACGACCTTTATGCGCTGGGCATGATGATGGTGTTCTTACTTCTCGGTCGTAATCCTGTGGCAAAACTCAGCGATGACGAGTTGATTGCGGCCAAGGCGGAATCGGGTACGTACCAAACTCTATGCGGTAATGAACGCATTCCCATGCAACTGATCGAGCCTCTGCGCGGTCTTTTGTCCGACGATCCGCGCGAACGCTGGAACTTGGAAGCCTTGGAGCTCTGGCATAGCGGGCAGAAAAAAACGCCTATCCAACGCCGACCCGCAACCAAGCCCAAGGGCCCCCTTAAATTTGCAGGTCGCGACCACGTCACGCCACGCACCATCGCGCACACATTCTCAAAAAATGTTTCTGAAGCCGCTAAACTTATCCGAAGTGGCAAACTTGAACTGTGGCTGCGCCAATCCTTAGGTGATCCACACATGGCCGAAGGCATCCTTGCCACGGCGACAGTATCCAAGGTCAAAGAAGGCGCCCCCGGCGGTTCCGATGACGTGCTGGTGAGCAAAGCCTGCATGTACTTGGACCCCCACGGGCCAATACACTTCAAGAATTTCTCGTTCATGCCCGACGGCTTCGGGTCTGCGCTGGCGGTAGAATACCTGCGCAAGGGCAATTTTCAAATTCCCGCAGAACTCTTCGCCCAAGATTTACTCGGTCATTGGTTCTCATCCCAACCGGAAAAACATGCAGATTTAGCCATTTTGGACAAAACCTTCCAGACCTTGACTGGGTTAGCCAAGATCACCGATATGGGGTATGGATTGGAGCGCTGCCTCTATCAGCTAAACCGCACCCTGCCCTGCCAGAGCGAGATACTTCAACAGGCCTATGTTGATCATATAGAAGATATTCTCCCCGCCCTAGATGCTGCTGCTGACAATATGGAGACGCGTTCGCGGCCCATGGACAAGCACATCGCCGCCTACATCGCCACCCACTTTAAGTATGACATCCAGCCGCACTTAAAGGCGCTCTCGGACCCCAAAGAGGAAACCTCGCTCATCGGCATGCTGTCTCTGTTTGCGCTCATGCAGTGGCGCATGAAGCGTGAAAACCTATTTGGATTGTCGAGTTGGCTGGGCGGCCTCTTACAACCCGCCATCGGCACCTACCACAGCCGCAGCACACGGCGTACCATCGAACAGGAAATCCCCGCCCTGGTACGCCAAGGCAGTCTGCCTGAACTGTTCGATTTGATCGACAACGCTGAGCGTCGTCACTCAGACACCAGCGCCTTTGAAGAGGCTCAAACGGCATTCGAAATTGCCGAGACGGAAATTCTTGGCATCACGGGTGAAGGCGTTGATCAGGAACAAATGGCCCTTGAAGCGGGTGAGAAGACGACCGCCATATTTTCCATCGTGCTGAGCATGATCGCCATCTCTATTATCATCTTCGTCAAGACCTTATAGGGGGTGCGGATGAACGACCCTGACCTACAATCCCAGTTAGAAGCCGATCATCGGCGGCGACGTGGACGCTCCAACTTGACGTGGATATTACTTATCCTCACGTTCTTTCTGGTCATTGCAGCACCAACTATGATCGTCTTTTTTTTCGGCCTACTGCCGACATTGGTGGCCTATATCATTGACCGTTCAAAGGGCAAAACAGCTACGTTTTGCGTCGGCGGTATCAACTTTGTCGGCGTGTTCCCTTACATCATCACCCTGTGGACAGAACGCAATACCATAGACGCGGCCATGGCCATCGTGTCCGATCTTTTCGTCATGTTGGTGATGTACTCTTCCGCAGCTTTCGGTTGGCTGCTGTTCCTCGCCATGCCCACTGTCGTGAGTTCATTTGTGCTCGTACTGCAACAGCGCAAGGTGGCGCAACTGCGCACCGAGCAAAAACAACTGATCGAAGAATGGGGACCAGAAGTCGCCGCCTTGGTAGAAATGCATCACATGGACGAGCTTGAGGCTTCGTTGAGCGAACCCACTATGCCGGACGCCAGCTGACGAACATTGCTCTGCACCTTTACGTGCTTTCATGCAAAAACCGCCGCAGATATTAATCCATGGCGGTTTTTTTGGGCGGCTGGGGAGGGTCCGCTTATGCTTTAGTTTTGGTGTCGTCAGTGCGAAATGTGTTGTTCGATCATCGCATTTTTCACTGACTTTTGCAGCTTTTCAAAGGCGCGCACCTCAATCTGGCGCACGCGCTCGCGGGAAATGCCGAACGATTGGGATAGGTTTTCCAGGGTCGCCGGCGTTTCCGACAAACGCCGCTCGGTAATGATGGCGCGCTCGCGATCCGACAATCCCGTCATGGCGCCTGCTAACAATTGGCGACGATGAATGCGTTCTTGGACGTCTGCCAGTTGATCTTCCTGGGTGTCGCTATCGTCTTGCAGCCAATCTTGCCATTCGCCTTCGCCATCGATGCGCATCGGCGCGTTGAGCGATGCATCCGCACCACCAAGACGGCGGTTCATGTTGACGACCTCGTGCTCGGCCACGCCTAAGCGCGTGGAAATTTTCTCGACGTGTTCGGGCGTAAGATCGCCTTCCTCGTAAGCTTCCATCTGACCCTTAAGGCGACGTAGATTAAAGAACAGCTTTTTCTGTGCCGCCGTGGTGCCCATCTTTACCATCGACCAGGAATGCAGGATGTATTCCTGGATGGCGGCTCTGATCCACCACATGGCGTAGGTCGAAACGCGAAAGCCCTTGTCCGGATCGAAGCGCTGCACCGCCTGCATCATGCCGACGTTGCCCTCCGAAATCAGCTCCGCAATCGGCAAGCCGTAGCCGCGAAAGCCCATGGCGATTTTTGCCACCAGACGCAGGTGGCTAGTGACCAGCTTGTGCGCAGCTTCATCATCGCCGGTTTCCACCCAGCGCTGGGCCAGGGTCTGTTCTTCGAGCAGGGTGAGCATGGGGAATTTACGGATATCTTGCAGATAACGCGACAGGTTTTGTTGCGGGGAAATGCCCAGCGCGGGAACGGTTTTTTTCGCCGCCCGAGACGGGGCCTTTTTATCTTCCTGAATGCGGACTTTTGTTGTCTGTGCCATATCGCCAATCTCCCAAATCTATGCGCTTAAAACCTGTGGGCTCTGCGTCCCTATGCGTAGACTTAGGTATATGGCAGTTCTCTTCGCCGCGCTATTATACCTTAGTACAGTACTCAGGTTCTTAATACCTTACTAGATTACTCGGGATTGGCTGGTTGTCAAATAGTTTCTAATTTATCACATATCATCTTAATAAATAACGATTTATTTCGTTTTAGAAAAACCTTGCCTAGGGTGCGGGGGTGGATAAAACCAAGCTCATAGGCATACAATAACTGATGGTCTAGGAGGTCGATTGCTGCGCGAGCAGCATCAGGGAGCTTCGCGCGCTTCCCCCGCCCGCCGCCGCTTCCGTACAAGGGGTCACCGATAACCGGGTGGCCGATGGATGCCAGATGCACTCGGATTTGATGAGTGCGCCCGGTGGCTAGGCGGCATTCCACCAAAGACGCTACGTCGCCAAATACCTGAATCACCTTAAAGCGGGTCAACGCATATTTGCCGCCGCGTTCAACAATAGCCATTTTCTTGCGGTTTTTTGGACTGCGCCCGATGTTGCCCTCGATCTCACCCCGGGTGGGCTTTGGCACCCCCCACACCAGGGCATAGTAGGCGCGGTCCATGGAATGGTCGGCAAATTGGCGACTGAGACCTTCATGCGCGGCATCATTCTTAGCGACGATGAGCAATCCGCCGGTACCCTTGTCCAGGCGGTGCACGATGCCGGGCCGCGCCACGCCGCCAATGCCCGACAGGCTGTTGCCACAATGGGCCAGCAACGCGTTGACCAGCGTGCCGTCTTGGTTTCCGGCGGCCGGGTGCACCACCAAGCCCGGCGGTTTGTCGACGACAATGACGTCTTCGTCCTCATAGACCACGTCCAAGGGAATGTCTTGGGGCAAGGGTTCGGCGGCGACGACTTTAGGGACACCGACTAAATAAACCTCGCCCACACGCACCTTTTTTGAGGCGTCATCAGCGACCTTACTCCCTAATGTTATATGCCCCGCGTCCATCAGCGCCTTAATGCGCGAACGCGACAAGCCTTCGATCTCGTCCGCCAAAAGCTTATCCAATCGCACCCCGGCCTTGTTTTGGGGTACCCTGACGGTGTATGTCGTCTGTAAGTCGTTGTTTTTCATATCGGGCAAAGATTGGACCTAACCATGAGTGCGCTTAAGAGTGCCGTCATCTTAATGGGCGTAGCGATCGCGATCTTAATGACGTTGACCATTTACGGACTGTATCAGAAGTCACAGGACCCAGACTTCAAGTTTTTTGATTTAAGCGGCAATGGTAAGGCTGCTGTTCAAACCATGCCCAACGCCCCCGTTTCCGGCGCGCCCAGTTCCCAGCACGGCACAAGCGCCGCGTTCGGCGATGTCATCTTGGATTTGCCCCCCGGCGCACGCATCGTGTCTGCCGCCACCTCGGGTTCGCGCCTAACCGTCATCGTCGCCACGGGCGGGGGTATGGCCGACCAAGTTTGGATAATTGATCTGGGCACCGGCCAAGTTCTCGGCCGCGTTAAGACGGCACCGTAAGGCTGAGGGCATGATCCGCATCGCCCCAGACCTGCTGGCCGACATCAACGCCCAGGCCGTCGCCGCCTACCCCCGCGAATGCTGCGGCTTGCTGGTCGGCAGATTAAGTGTGAACGGCTCCATAACGATCAACCGGGTGGTGGCCAGCGCCAATACCGCCAGCGGCGACACCTTTGATACGTTTGAAATTGATCCCCAAGTGCGCTTTGACCTGATGCGCGCGGTGGCCGACGGCGCAGATGAAATCGTCGGCCATTACCATTCCCACCCCGACCAGCCAGCCGAACCCTCACAAACAGATTTGGATATGGCGTTCGAGCCCGACTTCGTGTGGCTGATAACCGCCGTCACGGATACGGGGCCTAAGCGCACCCAGGCGTGGCGGTTAAACCGTGACACCCGTGATGCCCTATCCCTTGACCTAGTTATCGCTTGAACGCTCAGTATAACATCCCTCGCTTGGCGCATTTAAACCCCCTTCGTCTAAAGGCCGAGGACTCCGCCCTCTCACGGCGGTAACAGGGGTTCGAATCCCCTAGGGGACACCAGTGTTTTCAATGTATTAGGTAACACGCCTCGGCGCGCTGGTGTCTATATAGGCGGCCAGCGCGGTTTGCTGTCCTGCTTCTAAGGTCAATCCGAGTTTACTGCGCCGCCACAAAATATCTTCGGCTGTGCAGGCCCATTCGTGCGCAGTCATATAATCGACCTCTCGCGCGGTGAGGCCGCAGCCGAAATATTGGCCCAGTTCAGCCATGGTCTCGGCACCGTCCAAGATCACATGTGCGAGATCGCCGTGACGCTTTGCCAAACCGTGCAGCACGTCTGGGTCTACGCCTGGATACATATGGTGCAGATGTTCAAAAAACGCATCCGGTGTCCCGGGCATGGCACCGCCCGGCAGTACCGCTTTTTTGGTCCACGGCGCGCCCATGTCCGGGAAATAGGGGCTTAAGCGGTGCAAGGCCTTTTCCGCCAGTTGACGGTAGGTGGTCAGCTTGCCGCCAAATACAGACAGCAGCGGTAGGTTCTGGGAAACATCTAGGTCGAGCACGTACTCGCGGGTCACATGAGACGCGCTGGTCGCCTCATCGTCAAACAACGGCCGCACCCCGGCGAACGACCAGACCGCGTCTTCGGGCTTTATGGGTTTGCTGAAGTAACTGTTTACAGTTTGGCACAGATAAGCGGTTTCCTCAGGCGAGATATCAAGCTGTTCGTCAGAAATGTTAGGCGGGGCGTCCAGCATCTCCTCAGTGGTGCCGATCAGGGTGAAATCGTCTTGGTACGGAATGACGAAGACAATGCGCCCATCATCGTTTTGCAAAATATAGGCATGCTCACCCGCATACAGGCGCGGCACAACCATGTGGCTGCCCTTAACCAGACGCAGTTGCTTGCCCTGGTCTTCGCCATGACACGCTTTCAGGGTGTCCAGCGTCCAAGGCCCCGCCGCGTTAACGATGGCCCGTGCGCGTATGGTATGGGTTTGGTCCGACGTTAAGTCGTGCACGGTGACGTCCCAAGCGTCACCTGCGCGTGTTGCCCCTGTGACGCGGGTGCGGGTTAAGACATGCGCCCCGTGATCCGCCGCCGCCCGGGCATTGCTGACGACCAAACGGGAATCATCGACCCAGCAATCCGAATAGACGAACCCGGTGTCGACCGACGCATTCAGGGCCTGACCTTCCACATCGGTGTTGAGATTAAGCCGCCAACTGCGCGCCAAGCGCGGATCAAGCTTAGCCAAGTGGTCATAAAGAAACAGCCCCAACGACAACATCCACGCCGGGCGCATGGACGGGTGATGGGGTAGCACGAAGCGCATGGGGTGAACCAGATGCGGTGCTTTGTCCAGTAGGGTGCTGCGTTCTGACAGGGATTCCCGCACCAAACGAAATTCGTAATGCTCTAAGTAGCGCAACCCACCATGCACCAGCTTGGAACTGGCAGACGAGGTGGCGCTGGCGAGATCGCCGTGTTCGCACAGCACGACCTTAAGTCCGCGCCCGGCAGCGTCACAGGCCACGCCGACACCATTGATGCCGCCACCAATGACGAGAATGTCCGTATCAGATGGTAAGTGGGTCATGGCCTTACTCCGGCGTCAGCATACGTTCTGGATAGTCCGTAAACACCGCGTCCACGCCGAGGGAAAACAGGTCTTGAGCCTGGGCCGGATCGTTGACGGTGTAAACGTGCAGGCGATGACCGCTGGCGTGTACGGCGTCGGCCAGCTCCTTGGTGGCGAAGGCATGATAGCAATGCAGGCTCAGGCAATTGTGCCGCTCAAGGCGCGCGCACCACTGCTCGGGCACGGCATAGACGATCAGCCCCAAGGGGGTGTCCGGCATGAGGTCATGAAAAATATCTAAGGCCAGGGTGTTCATGGACGACACTAAGATACGCGCGTCTGCGGGCCACATGGCCTTCAGGGTGTCGGCCACGGCGCGCGCGGTGGGTTCTTCCCAGCCCAGGGTGGGCTTAATTTCCAGGTTCAGCGCCAGCCCATGCGCGATCACCAGATCCAGGGCATCCCTCAACGTTGGAATTCGCTCGCCTTTGAATTCAGGGGCAAACCAGGACCCGGCATCGATGGTCTTTATGTCCTCTAGGGTTTTAAGTACCACGGGTCCGGTACCGTCGGAACAGCGGTCCACGTTGAAATCGTGCATCACTAAGGCGGTACCGTCTTTGCTGACCGTGGCGTCGAATTCTATCGCTTGGGCACCCAATTCTACGGCGCGGGCAATTGAGGCCAGAGTGTTTTCCGGCGCACTTCCGCAGGCCCCACGGTGGCCGATGACTTTGGGCAGGTAGGCGGGATGTGTATCGCTCATAGCTTAAGCCTTATCGCGTTGCACAAATACGCTCAACAGCGCCAAGCCACCCGACACCGTCATCAACAATAACGACAGGGCGTTGAGTTCCGGCGTCGAGCCTTCGCGCAACTTCCCATACATGGCTATGGTCAGCGGCTGATCGGAGCCGACCAACATCAAGGTGGTGTTGAAGTTTTCAAACGACATCAAAAACGCCACGATCGCCGCACCGATGATGGCGGGTTTTAGGTACGGAATGGTGATGGTCCAAACTGCGGTGAGTTTGGATGCACCGAGGCTTTGTGCCGCCTCTTCCAAGGCCGTGTCAAATTTACGCAACCGTGCCGCAATGATCAGCGTGGTGATGGTGGCGATGAAGGAAAATTGGCCCATCACGACCAAGAAGGTGCTGGGACGCAAAAATCCTACGTCCATGCCGAAGGCGTTTTCTAATCCATTGGCGATGGTGCTGGAAAAAACCAAAATCGAAATGCCCAAGATCACGCCGGGAATGACCAGCGGCAACAGCATCAGCATATAAAGAAGGTTCTTAAACGGGAAGTTGCGGCGCTCGAACAAAAAGGCGTTGGTGACACCGACACTGACGGACAATAGCGTCACCCAGCACGCGATGTAAAACGAGGTACTAATGCTTTCCAAAAGCCGCCCGTCATGGAACAACCCCAACCGAGGCTCGGTATCATTAAAGAACCAATCAAAGGTGATGCCGCCCCACGGTAGGGACGGAAACATGGAATCATTGAAGGCGAAGATCGCCACCACGACCAGCGGCATAATCAAATAGATAAAAAATAGTACGACGTAGGCACCGTACGCGGCGCGAAAACCTTTGGGTTGGGGGATGGAAGGTATCATTAAGTCCTCCTAACCCATGGTGTCTGAAAGGGTTTGGCGCGACAGTTTTAGTCCCGACCAAACGATCAACGATGACAACGCCAGTAACAAAAACCCGAACGCGGCCCCCAACTCCCAATTGAAGCGGGTGATGAATTGAGTGTAGATCATTTCCGTGAACCACAAGCTGTTCTTGCCGCCCAACAACACCGGCGTCAGGTAATTGCCCAAGGTCAGCATGAACACCACGATGCACCCCGATACGATGCCCGGCATGGCGTGGGGGATGATAATTTCTCGCAGCACCGTAAAGGCATTTCCGCCCAAGTCGTACCCGGCTTCGACCAGGCTGTCGTCGAGACTGTCCAAGGTGCTAACCAAGGGTACGACCATGAACAGCATGGACGTATAGACCAGGCCAACCATCACGGTGGCGTCGTTGTACAACATCTCCACCGGGCCGGAGGCAAACCCAAGCGTTTGCATCACGCTTGAGATCACGCCGCTTTCACGCAGCAAGATCATCCAACCGAACGTGCGTACCAACTCGCTGACCCAGAACGGCACCAAGCATAGCAGGAACAGGAAGTTTTTGAGCCGCCCGCGCAGCATCTTGGCGATGTAATAGGACACCGGAAAACCGATCAACAGCGTCAACGCGGTGGCCATGATCGACATCACGGCGGTGCGCGCAAAGGTGCGCCAGTACAAGGGCTCGGTGAAAAATTCGGCATAGTTGGCGGTGCCATACTCATAGACCCGGGGGGCTACTTTTTCATGCAGCGAAATCAAGAACATGTCCACGTGGGGCAAGACAATGAGGACGAGCAGCCAAAGGCCGAGCGGGGCCAGCAGCAACAAAAGGCTCAGGCGCGATGCGGTTTGCATATTCATGCATCAATCCCCAGCTTCTTCGTCCCGCCATTTGGGGCGGAAAAGGCTTTGGCCTGTGCCAGGCCCCAGCCCAAGTGAACTTCCTGACCGCGCTTGAGGTGCGAAAACTCGCCCGTTTGCGGCAGCGCCACGTCCAACTCGCCACCGGTCTGGCGGTCTCGGATCAGCGCGCGGCTGTTGGCACCATTGAACAGCACACTCACCAAGTCACCGGTGATGCGGTTTTCCATGGTCGAGACCCGGTCAACATCGGTGCCGATTACCACTGATTCCGGACGCACAAAAATATCGACTTCGTCCCCAGCCCGAAGCGCCGCCTTTCCAGCCGCTGAAGCCAGCAGAGAGACTCCGTCGGCGGTGACCACTTTGACGCCGTCTTTGTTGATGGTGTCCACGCGCCCATGCCAATGGTTGGTGTCACCGACGAAGCCCGCGACAAAGGCCGTATCCGGCTGATAGTACAGGTCCTGTGGCGTGCCAATTTGTTCAAAGCGGCCCTCGTTCATCACCGCGACGTGGTCGGACATGACGAGGGCTTCAGATTGATCGTGGGTGATGTAAACAAAGGTGGTGCTGAACTTATCTTGCATCTTTTTCAGCTCGACCTTCATGTGCTCGCGCAGCTTTAAATCCAACGCGCCCAGCGGTTCGTCAAGCAACAGGGCGGCGGGTTCCAGCACCAAACAACGGGCAATGGCGACGCGTTGCTGTTGGCCGCCGGAGAGTTGCTTAATGCTTTTATCACCCGATGTGGGCAAGTCGATGCGATCCAGGGCGGAGCGCACCTTGTCGGCAATGTCGCTTTTGCCTAAGCCCTTGCGCACCAAGCCGTAAGCGATGTTTTCCGCCACCGTCATCATGGGGAACAACGCCAGATGCTGGAACACCATATTGACCGGGCGCTTGTTGGGCGCCATGTTCACCACCGACTTTTCCTTGATCAAGATGTCGCCAGAGGTCGGACGTTCAAAGCCCGCCATCATGCGCAAGATGGTGGTCTTGCCGCACCCAGATGGCCCCAAAATAGAAAAGAAATCACCTTCCGGTACGCCAAACGACACGTCGTCCACCGCTACGAAATCGCCAAACCTGCGTGTGAGGTTGCGGCATTCCAGATCAAATTTTGTGGTGGTTTCAACAGTGTTGGTCATGCAGCCCTCGTTAGATGTTACCCATCCGTAGGTAGGATAGTGTCATTTAATGGAATATGAGGAAAGTAAAAGAGAGAAGCGGCGCATGAGCCTTTCCCCATGCGCCGCTTGCCTTAAGTTTAAAGCAGATCAATTGGCCGCTTTAACGCGGTCCAAAACCTTGCCTTCCATATCTTCAAGACCAGCTGGTACCGGGGGGTACCATTTGATGTTGTCGATAGCAGCAGGCGGGAACGTTTCTTGGAAACGCATTTTTTTGCTGGCTTCGACATTCACATCACCGTTCTTCGCCGCGGTAAAGTTCCCCGCAGCGGTGGCAATCATGCTTGCGATTTCAGGACGCATCACAAAATTGATCCATTTGTAAGCAGCACTTTCGGCCTTAGTTTTCTTAGGCAGGGCAAAGGTATCGATCCAACCCAGTGCGCCAGATGTCGGGGCAATGGTCTTCACTTCAGGCATTTCGGCATTCACTTTCCAACCCGAACCATCCCACGCCATAGCGGCAATGATTTCGCCGGAACGGATAAGATTGATCAGGGCGTCGCCGCCGGACCAGTAAGCCTTCACGTTTGATTTGCACGAAATCAATTTGGCTTCGACCTTGTCCATAATTTTCTGGTACGCAGCCTTGTCGTCATAGGCCGCAAACGGGTCCATGCCCATAGCGAACGCAAAGGCGATCAGGGTTGGACGTTTCATGCGATATGAAACTTTGCCCGCATACATCGGATCGCAAAGGTCCAGGTAATCTTTGATGCCTGGGGCCTGTGTGGTGTTGACGGTAAGCGCGCTGGTGCCCCAAACGTGAGGCACGCCATAAACCTTACCGTGAAGGCTGGTGTTCTTCTTGGTGCCTTCCAACATGGACGGAATCATCAAGCTGGCGTCGATCTTGGACAGATCGATTGGTTTGTAGATGTCATATTCCGCCTGGGCGCCGGTGATGCGATCCTGCGAAGGCTGGGCCAAATCGAAGCCAGCACCGCCGGTGGCACGCAGCTTGGAGATCATTTCTTCGTTGTTGGAGTTGGTGACCTCGACAGAAATGCCGGTTTCGGCCTTAAACATTTCGACCACTTTTTCCGGCGCATAGCCACCCCAGGTCAGCAGGCGTAGCGTCTCGGCATTGGCTTGTGTGCTCACCATGGCCATGGCGGCCCCGAATACGGCGCTCATCAATAGGTTACTCTTTAGCTTGAACATTGTTGCGTACTCCCTTTTTCCATCTGTCCCATTTATAAATGGGACGAATCTTTACAGTAAACCGCGCGTCAAACCACGAGGCGCAGCTTTACAAATAGCCGTGCAAGTTCGGCAGAAACCTACGTTCTGCACGGGCGATGATATCTATGCACTTGTATTCCTCAGCCCACCTCAACTTTCCCGAGCCAAACCAAAAGATGATATTGATTTTACTACAAAAAGTGTAAATCTGTTACCGCAGCTTGGCAACCGCGTTCCCACGGTGCGCAGATTTGCATGGCAACATTGCATCTATATGACATTGCAAGATATCCTTGATCTTTATTTCAGGAGGCGCCGATCATGGCACACAAAACCCCGCGTATCCTCATCATCGACGGATACCCCAAGGATGATCGTACAAATTTAGCCGGGTGCGGTATGAGCACGGCGGGCGATTTGTATGCCGCAATGCTGGGTAAAATCTGTCCCGAGGCCCGCTTTGAAACGGTCTATCCGTCAGACCCAGACGCCACATTCGCGGATGGAGTCGGTATTGGTGATTTCGACGGCGTGGCGTGGACCGGCTGTTCGCTGACCATTCACGACGCCAGCGATCAACGTGTGCAGCGCCATATTGAATTGGCGCGCACCGCCTACCGGGCTGGGGTGCCACAGTACGGCACCTGTTGGGGCATACAAATTGCCGCCGTCGCTGCGGGCGGCACCGTGGCCGCAAACCCGCATGGCCGCGAAATGGGCATCGCGCGCAAAATCACGTTGAGCCAGACTGGGCGGGGGCACCCCTTATATAGAGACAAGCCCACCACCTTCGACGGGTACGTCAGTCACTTCGACGAGGTCACACACCTGCCGCCGGGGGCGGAGGTTTTAGCGGGCAACGCGTTCACCCGGGTGCAGGCGCTCGGCGTCCAGCATGAAAAGGGGACCTTCTGGGGTCTGCAATACCACCCCGAATACGACCTGTATCAGATGGCGCGCTTGATGTTTTGCCGCCGCGCAGCCCTCACCAAAGAAGGCTTCTTCACCGACGAGGCTAACGCACTGGAGGTGGTCGAAAAATTTGAGCGCTTGCACAAAAACCCGAGTGACATAGCCCTGGCATGGCAGTTGGGCGTGGAACCGGACCTGCTGCTTGAAACCATGCGTCAGGCCGAACCGCGCAACTGGCTGGAACAACTGGTCTTGCCCAACATGGGCTGAGGTTATTCGCTGACCAGGGGGCGGGACAAAAGGCCGTGGATGATGGATTCTAAATCGGCATCGACGTTCAAGACCGCCTCAACCGCCAGACATATGGGCATATCGACCTGATTGCGGCGCGCCAGTTCGGTCACCGTTTGAGCGTTGTAATACCCCTCCGCGATGGTCTTGCTGCCGCCCATAATGGTGTCGATCATTTCCCCTTGGCCGAGGCGAAAACCCAGCGAGAAATTACGCGACTGCGTGGCGTTGCAGGTCAGCGTCAGATCACCTAAGCCCGACAGCCCCATCAAGGTCTGGCTGTTCGCCCCCAATACCTGTCCCAAGGCATTGATTTCAGCCAACCCGCGGGTGATGAGCGCGGCGCGTGCGTTGTCGCCCAGGCCCATGCCGGTGACAATGCCGCACGCAATGGCCAAGACATTCTTAGCCGCACCGCCCAATTGCGTGCCGACCGTGTCTTGGGTGGTGTAGATGCGAAAATGCGGTGAGGACAAGGCGGTGGCCAACCGATTTGCTACGTCTAGGTCTGCGCACGCCAGCGTCGTTGCCGAGGGTAAATCGCGGGCGATTTCCTTGGCAAAGGTCGGCCCGCCCATGGACGCGATAACCGCATCTGCACCTAAGCAATCACGCACCACGTCGGCCATCAGTTTACAGCTGTCTTGCTCGACACCTTTGGAGCAGATCAAAGCCGGAACACCCGCCTGCCCACCCGTCGGCCAATGTGCGGCAGCTTGCGTGACGATGCTGCGCAAATAAACCGTGGGCACCGCAATCAGAACGGCGTCAACATCACAGGCAACCCTTAAGTCCTGCGTTGCGCGAATGCCCGGATCAAGCTCTACGCCCGACAAAAACTCATTTGTATGGTGCATATTGATGGCGTCGACAATTTCGGCCTCATAGGCCCACAACATGACCTCACGCCCGGCGCGCCGTGCCACCGCTGCCATCGCCGTGCCGAACGCCCCTGCCCCTAAAATACCGATTTTTTCGATTTTCGTGATTTTTTCCATGGCGCCCTCCATGACCAGTAGCTATCCACTATGGTACCACCTGTGACGCTGAATCATGAAATTTTAGTCGTTGCAGGAAGACCTTAGATCCGTGGCGGTTGTAAATTCATACTCACTCATGATTGGCCTCTCACAACCCTCAAGGCCGGTCCCTGACAAGCTTCAAGCAACGGAAAGCAAGCCACGAACGTAGACCCGCCGCCTTGCGTGCTCAGCACACTGACACGGCCTCCATGAATTTCTACGAGGCCTTTCACCATATACAACCCAACGCCGGTTCCAGGAATGCCGGTCGATGTGCTGGCCCTGAAGAACCTCTCGAAAAGTCTTGGCATTTCATCTGCGGGAATGCCAACGCCTTGATCCTTAACCGCGATTTGAACTTCATCATTATCTATTTCCGCAGAGATCAAAATTGCTCGGGATGTATCTGAGTATTTGACGGCATTGGAAAGAAGATTGGTGAAGACCCTTTGCAGATGCTTGGCCTCACCATTGATCATGATCGGGTCGTCGCCCATGCTGAGCTCGATTTCCATATCAGGCGTGATCGCACGCTGCGTTCGGCAACACTCCTCGACGATCCCCCGTACATCGCATGGCTCTGGGTTAAAGGCCAGCTTGCCGGCATCAAACACGCTGAGGCTGAGGCTACTCTCGATGAGATCCGTCATACGCACGACAGATGTGCGTATTGCCTCTAAGCGGTCTTTTTTTTGTTCAGGTTCCATCTGTTCGCTATGGCGAACCAAGGACTGCGCGGCGGTATCAATAATGGCCAGGGGCGTTCTGAACTCATGCGATGTCATGGTGACGAATTCACGATGCATGGCATTGTACTGGCGTTCTTGAACAAGGGACTGCTCCAAAACCTCTGTTTGGTGTTGCAGTTTCTCACGCAACTCTTTTTCGTCCGTGATGTCTTCCTTAATGGCGATGAAATGTTTTATGTGACCTTCCGCGTCACGAATGGGCGAAATACTGACGCTTTCCCAGTACAGTTCCCCATCTTTACGCGTATTCTGATATTCGCCCTGCCAACTCTCGCCCGCAAACACGCTCTCCCATTGGGTCACAAAGTTATCATCACCCATATCGTTGATGATGGATTTGTGCGGCGTTTTCCCGATGACCTCACCTTTATTGTAGCCCGTGGTTTCGAAATACCTGTTATTCGCATAGACGACGATACCATAGCGATCCGCGATCTCAACCGACACCGGGCTCTGCTCCACCGCCTGCGTAAACAAGTGCATACTCTCTTCAATTCGATCTTCTGCTTGTTTGCGATCCGTGATATCGCGAATGATCCCAATAAAGCTTTTTTGGCTGTTCGAACGCCATATGCGGCTGACATTTAAGTCGATTGGAAACACAGAGCCATCCTTGCGTTGCCCTAAGAGATCACGTGCCTTGTTGATGACACGGTTTTCGACAAGTTCAGTGCGCTGCAAATAACCGTCATGGGCCATACGTTCACCCTGCGGGATCAAAATCGAAACGTTCTCGCCCAAAATTTCTTGTTCGTCGTAGCCAAACATATTTTCGGCGGCGGGATTAAACGATTCAATTTTTCCGTCTGCAGATATGGAAATCAGCCCCTCGCCCGTATGCTTAAAAAGCGAACCGAGATACGCTGCATTTTCCTTGTCATGGGTAAAAATTTCATAGGCCTTAAGGCTCACGGCAATGAGGGCTGCTGCGTAACCAAACTGGCGAAACAAATAAGATGATGCAAAAAACACATCGAAATGATCGGCGGAAAAAGGTGCGGCAAAAAACTGCGCCAGAGCATGAATTGCCAACGACAAGCCAAACCAGTAGTACAATGAGCTATATTGAAGTCCGAACCGATAGATTAGAACACCCAGGGCGGCCAAATAAAGTGCGCCTGAAATAAATTCGTAATACTGGATTGTTGGAACTTGAACGACGGATTGCACCCACGCAAACGCGCCGATAGCCCCGCCAACAAACAACAGCGTTGCACGTATCGTTTCTTTACCTGCATTACGATTGGAGTGTTCATAATGTGGCGCATTTGCCAATACAAAGCCGATCAGCATACACACCCCCAAGAGCGCGCGTGACGCTGGCCACGTCCAATCGGCATCTGCATGAGCATTGAGGATTTCAAAACTTATTGCAGACGAAATGCCATCATACCCATCAATCAAGCCGGCAGATATCAGGCCCGCGCCAAGAAATAGATACAGGAAGTTTTCGCGGCTCAAATAAACAATGATCGCCAACAACCCCGCAAACATAGCCAGCATGGAACCAAAGGACTCAAACAATACATGAGTGCTTTTTCCATACAGCGTTGGATACGTAGCGAGATAAACCGTCATCACGGCCAAGGCAGCACTAACGGCCACTAGGCTCAGTAGCCTCACACAACCTGGGCACGCATTAAGCCACTTCATACTGTTTACTCTATGACTAAGGGAACCAAGCCGGTGTGTTCGTTGGGGGAGGAGCGCACCGGATCGGCATTTATGAGAGCGCTGGGGCAGCGTCCGCGACATCACCAAGGGGGGCACAAATGATGACCCGCGTCCCGTTTCTATAGGCGCTCTCAAACTGGATACTTCCACCAATCATACTGACGGATTTTTCGGCGAGTGTTAGGCCCAAACCCAAGCCTTCGTATGATCGGGTTGAGCCACTTTCGCCTTGAATGAAGGCGCTCGAAATTGTTTTCAAAACTTCACTTTCTATGCCAACCCCGGAATCAATCACCGTGATGACGGCAAATTTATCTACTTCTTCAACTGTTATCTCGACATGGCCCTCAACGGGTGTAAATTTACAGGCGTTATCAATAACCTCACGCAAGGCTTGAGCGAGAAGATTTTGACCCGCAGGCAGGTTTAGGGATGTCATGGCGGGATCAAATTGAATGCGAGGAGTTTCGCTTGCAAACCGGGTTTGAACAAAGCGTACAGTACTATCAATAACCTCGACCAGATCGAACGGCATTGCATCTGCCGTCACTTGTCCACAGGACATTTCTGAAATAGCCAGAATTTTTTCAACGGTGTCATGAAGCCGCTGCCCGCCTTCATAAATATTTTCCGCGTACTCGACGTACGCTTCGTTTCCAATGGGGCCAAGCATCTGTCCCTTAATCATCTCAGCATACCCGAGGATAGCATTGAGGGGAGTGCGGAACTCATGGGGCATTGTCGCAATAATCTGACTGCGTAAAGATTCCATTTCAGATTGCCTAAGCTCACGCATCCGACTGACCTGCTTGAGGCGGGAATCAACCGTCGAAAGTAAAATGTCGAGGTCAACCGGTTTGGTCAGATAGTCGTCGGCACCAATTTTTTGTCCCGAAATGACATCTGCCTTATCCGCCAGCGCCGATAGAAATACAAACGGCAATTCCGCGTACTCTGGGTGACCAAGGCGAAGATTTTTAAGCAAATCATGGCCGTTCATTTTCGGCATGGTGATATCGCACAACACAAGATCTGGCTTGCTTTCAAGGATTGCCGTCAGGCCATCGATGCCATTGACGGCTTCAACGGTTTCATAGCCCGCCAGTGCTAATTCTTCGACCAACACACGGCGCAGGGCGGGTTCGTCTTCGACGCACAAGATACGGCTCATAACGATTTCTCCTCTTCCTCCCAAGTAACCTCCGTGAATGTATTTCGGATAATAAATGTGCGATAGACCCGCTGCCCAACGCTCCAGGTGGAAAAAGAAAACTCAACGGGAACTTTAGTTCCATTATCGCGTACAGCCACGCACCCGCGGCGCGCTATGCTGTTCAGGCCAGCCACGTTCAGGTCTTTACCCAGAACTTCAGTCAAGGGGCGGCCAAGCAGACCCACATCTGCATATCCGAACAACCGTTCAGCGGCATCATTCCAGATCACCACCCTGCCATTTTCATCGATCGTGACGATTGCATCCCGCGCCGACTGGTTAAGGGCGCGATATCGGGATTCGCTGTGATGCGCCCTGTCTATGAGTGCTTTGAATTCACGATTGCGCAGCCCCCAATCACGCACGGAATTGATTAAAATCTGCGTATCAATGCCCTTTGTCAGAAATTCATTGCCCCCCGTATGAAAGGCCTCAAAACTGGTCGACGGGTTGTCGTCGGCGGTCAAAAAGACAATAGGAAGGTGGAGAAACCGTGCTTCCTGACGAATAACCATGGCCAGCTCCAGGCCATCGCAGCCAGGCATGTGCACATCCATAACGATCACGTCTGGGTTAAAACGGCGCACCTCAAACAAGGCATTCATTGGGTCAACGACACTATGCGTGACCATCCCCGCATCTTGCAAAAGGATTGAATTGTAGCGAGCTATTTCACTATCATCGTCGATCACCAGAACCCGGTATGGATCGTTTTGATCTCTATGCGTCAGGTTAAGCAACGTGTCTCGCAACTCAGCAACGCCGAACGGCTTTACCAGATAGGCGTTGCACCCTGCGCGCATTGCTGCCAAGCGTGATGTGAAATCGGCACGAACGGATAGGAAGATGACCGGACACTGTAAGCCGCCGGATGCTTTAAGTTTTGATATGCTCTGAATGCCGAGATCAGCACCACCAGGGAAAATGATATCCATAATGATCGCATCCGGGGTCTTGATGGCTATTGTATCTTGCAGCAGATCAGGGTCACTCAACCACTCAATATCATAGCCGAAATAGTCAAGTTGACGTCCCAATACCTTGGCCATCGCTGGGTCATCATCAACAACGATGATACGCTTGCGCCCGGTGTGCGAAGCGACATCGTCCAAATCGTAATTCCATGCTTCCACCTGCATCAGTTTCGACCGCCGCCCGGACATTGCCTGGGTCGCGTGGAACACCACCTGCGCAAAGATGTTCTTAATGAACGCAGGTGTGACCGCATCCTCATCAGGGAACCGGGCCAGGTATCGACAGCAGGCCTGCTCCAAATCCAAAGAGGCATCCGCCAGAGCTTCAAAATTATACGTTCCGGCAGTGCCCGCTAAAGAATGGGACAAGTCACGGGCGCGTTCTAGGCTCATTTTTTGCAACGGCACGTCACCGGAATCCCGACCAAATGCATCCGACAAATCATCGATGCGTTTCGACAAACCGTCCGCAAAATTATCACGCAATTCAGCCATACGCTCCACGGCTTCCGTTGCAAGGGCCCCCTGATACGACATCATGCACTCTCTCTCAAGTTTGCTTGCGTTGTTAATCGCTTCAGTAAAAGCGCCCGAAGGCTATCAATCGGGCCAGAAGGGGTTTCGTTTTCGAGTCCGCAGGAACCTCTTTGGCCAGCATCTAGAACCACGGGCATCATGGCGACGCCATGCTCCATCATGGACTGCTCAATGCATGCGAAGATGTCTGGGTCATAAACCAATTGCGGCGAAACGGAGATAACGTCAAAACCGCCTGCGGATATGGCCTTACGGATTGATTCCGATTTCTTTACGCATTCGATACATACGGAATCTTCACGTAAAATCTCGACCTCTCCGCCGCACGCTTCATGACTTATTTTCAAAATGCGTACGCACTTTTTACGGCGGCCTGCTGCGTTGCTCACACTTTGCTGCAATTCAAGCAGATCAAAGGGTTTGTTTATCCAGTCCGCAATTATGCAATCGGTTACCAAACCGGATGACTTCGCCTGATCGGCAAACCCAGATACTACCACAACCGGAATGTTTTTGAAATTAGTGTCGGTGTTTATTTCTTCCAGCATGCTCAGGCCGTCCTGATCTGGGAGCATGAGGTCGAGGCACATGGCATCGTAAACTTTGTGGTTAATAAAGGTCTTAGCCTCGGCCGCACAATAAGCGATGTCGCAGCAGAACCCGTCTTCTTCGATAGCCTTTTTTAGAATTTTCGCCAAATTCCGATCATCTTCACAAATCAGGATGTTGCCGTTTGCAGTCTGACCCTGTGGCATAAGGGCAGCAGTCTGTGTGGTGGGGTTTTTAGTCATGTTGCCCTCTTTTTTTTACTCTATATTCGTTCCACTCCCCCCCATGCAGTGGACTTCATTTGAAGTACTTTTATTATCGCCACACCTGCTTGCGATCTCTATTACCTTTCGGGATACCTATCCTTTAGGAGTAGATCGATCGAGCTATGCCGAAGGATAATAGTCGAGCTTAAATTTCCACGACATAGTCACTCCTCATAAAAGTGGAAGCACGTATGCCGGTCGATATAAGAAACGTCGTTTTTTCAAGTGAGGAACTGCAGGCTGCGCTGGTTAATTATGCGCTGCGCAAATCTATTCACATGCCCAATGCGTGCATTGAACGAACCGGTGTCGAGATGAAAGGCGAGCTAAAGGTGCAATTGTATTTTGCTCCGGCAGAGCAGAAGACATCTGGCTCCGTGGTGACATTTACCTACGCTCAGATCGCGGCCGCGTTGATTATGTACTGCCTGCAGCACAACGAGCCCCTTGCCAAGATGGCACAAAAAAGCGTGATCCCTTTTGATGATGGCGTTGCCTTGTGCTTGAACTTTCCTTGGGGGGACGCGTTATCTCCCCTTCACCCTGGCCTTAAATCCGGAATACGCGCGACCCTGTGCTCCGTTCCGGTGAATTAGTGAACGAGATATGCCGTATATCCTACGCAATCAAGACAGCCATATTATTGCCGTGCTGAGCGAGCCTGTGGAGGGCGCGCAACAGGTATCGTGCCACGATGCTGAGCTCGAGGTCTTCTTAAGGCTAGAAAGCCCCGAACGGCTAGCCGCGAAAGCATTGCACGAATCCGATAATGACATGATTCGTGTGCTTGAGGACCTCATCGATATTATGATCGAACGTGGCACCATGAAATTCACAGACTTCCCCGAACGTGCGCAATATAAGCTTCTGTCCCGACGGAACATTCGTGCGGGATTTTTGAGCGTTGACGAAACGATTACTTCACAGTCGATGGACTTAGATGAAGACAGCGGCCCGGACAGATTTCTTTGATTGTAGATACTTTTTAGCGAACGGCCGCGCTTGATTTTCCCTCGCCGCTTAGCAGTTCATAAACCCTCAACCAAATATCGTCCGGTCGCACGGGTTTGGCGAGTACGCACGATGCGCCAGCCACCTCTTGATCAATCCCATGTTGAACGGTTCCGATATGTCCGGTCAGGACGATAATGGGAAGGCCTGGGTTTAAGGCACGCAATTCGGTGACAAGCTGCCGCCCCCCAATACCCGGCATGTACAGGTCAGTTACCACGAGGTCGATTGTGTGGCTGGCAAATAACTCCTGCCCTTGTTCTGCGCTGCTGGCTATAAAGACATCCATGCCGTTATCCGAGAAGAAGGCCGCGATTTCATCTCGGAGATCTTTCTCATCATCAACGACTAAAATAGACGACGGCCTGAGCTGTTGAGCCGCGGATTGATCAGATACGAACAGCTTATCATTTTCTTCAGCATCATCACCGTCATAAACGGGAATTTTAATGGAAAAACAGGCACCCTGACCCTCGTTTCTAACGGAAATTTCACCACCCATGCTCTTTACAATTTGACTGCATATGGACAAACCCAAGCCCGTGCCGGAGCCTGCGGACTTCGTCGTGAAGAATGGGTCAAAAACGTGTTCAAGGTCGTCATCCTTGATACCGCCGCCATTATCGCGCACCTGCACGACGATTGTACGATCATCCTCCGCGTCAAGGGAGACGCTAATTTCACCCTCTCCAGATAATGCCCCATTTTCTGCAGAACTTAGGACGGCGTATGCCGCGTTATTCACCAAATTAATGATGACCTGCTCAAATTGTATTTTAGAGCCATATAATTTTGCGCTCTCAACGCCCTCAATGACGCTAAATTTTATCTGCTGCTTTGTTAAGCGCGGTTGAAGCATAGTTACACTCAGGTTGATAGCCCGCACGGGATCAAAGGCTTCCTTGCTCTGCTCTTCATTACGAATGAAAATGCGTATTTGATCGATGAGTTTACCCATACGCTCCATTTGCCCATCGATCGTTTCCAGGCGTGACAGAATTTGACTGTTATCAACTTGGCCAGATTTAAGTCGCCGCATCAATCCCTCAACCGCAAACCTGGTAACCGCCAATGGCTGGCTCATCTCATGTGCCAGCCCCGCTGCCGTCTCGCCAAGCGCTGACATTTTGGTCGCCTGTAAAAGCTGGGATTCCATAGATTTACTGCGCGAAATATCTTGCACCGTTCCGCGTAGTCCAATAATTCCACCGAGGTCTTCAATCGGCACATATTCGACCGCCGCCCACTTTTCGGTTCCATCCTTCAATCGCAAACGTACCTCTTGTCGGTTCCCCTCTATCTGAACGTTCTTTAACCCCGAAGCAATGGCCGCTATATCTTCTTGCCCCTGAGGGTCCAACAGGTCCAGGTAGGCTGCGTAACTTGGCTCAATCGCCCCAGGTTCGTAGCCGCAGATGCGGTACATTTCATCAGACCAGGACATCCGATCATCTTCGATATACCATTCCCAACTGCCGAGGCGGGCAATGGCCTGTGCGGCCTGAAGACGTTTTTGAGACAGCATCAATTCGTTCTCACGGTTTTTTAACAGGGTAATATCGGTGCGAATGCCCACCGTGCCGCCATCGGAGGTCAGAAAATCATCATGATGATGCCATTGTCCTGTTGCATGATGAAGTTCGGTGCCAAGCTCCTTGGCCCTGAACCTTCTTAAGCGCTCAATGACCCAGGCTTCGGGGTCGTCAATGTCGATAACAACCCCCCTATTTATCATCTCCCGGGCAACCGTCTCAAAGGTCACGCCAGGCCGCAAGATATCGGCAATGGTGCTGTAGAGTTCTTCAAAGGTCTTATTCCACAACACCAAGCGTTCATCTGAGTCGTAGAGCACGAAACCTTGTGACAAGCTATTGATGGCATCCATGAGAAGTGCGCGTGATTTTTCGGCCTCCCGACGCGCCATAATTTCATAACTGACATCTGCCCCGATGGACACAATTGCGTACGGTCTACCGTCTAAATCATATTGGTAGAATTTGGTGATCAAAAATACCTTCTCTACGCCGTTGAGAGAATACCTGTGCAGGCGGATTTCCTGATCATGTTCTTTGTTGATAAGCGCATCGTGGTCATTGAATTTTTTAGCTATTTCAGGCGGGAATAACTGTTCGCTCGAAAGCCCTTTAATATCGCGGTCACCCAATTCAAACAAGGTCCGCGAATATTTATTAATGTGGGTATAGCGCCCATCAATGCCCCTGATGTGGACCAGGAAGGGTGCATTATCAAGCAGGGAATGGAACAGCAACGATTGGCTTCTTGCCTCACGTTCAGCCTTTTTTTGTACCGATATATCAACGCCAACGGCAGCGATGGCATTGATTTCACCCGAACTATCGCGCAAAGGAAACTTCACCGTTAGGAAGGTTTTTTCTATTCCATCACGAATAAATATTTCTTCCTGTGTACTCGGCGTACCGCTTTTAAGAACATCAATATCGTGCTGTTCGTATTCCATCGCGCTATCAGATGCCATAAAGTCCGTCGTCTTGCGACCGATCATATCACTGGGTGCCGCATCAATAAGGTCGGCAATAACGGAATTGGCCAGCAGGAATTCCCCATTCATGTTTTTGATGTGTATTTTGGCTGGTGTGTTGTCCACCAGCGTCTGTAAATAGGTGCGCGTCTCCTCCAGTGCGCGCACCGTTTTGCGTACCTCTGTGATGTCAGTTGCAGTGCCGCGATACCCTTGAAAAACCCCGCCCTCGAATATCGGCACGCCACTAACGCGCACATAACGAATAGTGCCAGCCCCATCAAACAATGGATATTCTAGGTTTCGAAAGGGCTGATGCTCGGCAATTGTTTTTAAATGATCATCCCATGCTTTTTTGTCATAGGCACACTCGCTTCCTTTACCGAGCGCTTGCGCCATTTCAAGTGTCATACGAAGCATCTCATCGCGGGTTTTTCCAATTGCCCGACTTTGCGTAATCCCAAGTTCGCGCTCAGAGCGCTTGGAAAAATACGTAAAACGATGGTCGCTGTCTGCCTCCCACAACCAATCCGAAGCAGCGTTTGCAAAATCTCGAAACCTCGCTTCACTATCCTTCAGGATGGTTTCGGATTGTTCGCGGGTTCTCACCTGATGCTCCAAGGCGCGTTCCCGCTTGACCATACCGGATACATCTGTGATTTGGATCAGGCATCCCCTTTCCCCCTCGGATATGGACAAAGGGGTGATCGTGATGCTTTGATCCAAGCTAGAAAGCCCCATTTCACGATCGGCCGCCGTCGAGAATAAGGGCAACCCTTGCATATTTAAAGCCTGGGTAAGGACCGAAGGCAACGCCTTCTTAAGCGCATCGTCGAGAGCGTCTTCCCATCTCTCTGACAAAATGCCCGGGAATAAATCAAACATGTCACGGCCCAGACAATCCTCTGCCTTTATGCCGCTTTTACGTTCTAACCACGAATTGCAATAAATGACCTTCCGGTCTTCATCTAGAATGAACACGCCGCAATTTAGCGCACTTAATACATTGTCCAAGGGTAGATGACTGAGCATTTCTACGCGCCCTCAGCAACGTCGGCCTGAACACCGATATCAGCCAATTTTGCCGCCATTAGGTCCTTGAACTGGCGCAACGCAACCGGCCCCAACACAAACGAGAGGGACCCCTGACTCTCATGGCGGGGCAACCTGAGGGCAATTTTGATATCCAAGGCGACCGCGGTATCGGCATAGCCCATCCGTGCAAAAAAGGTGCTTATGGCTCCTTCAACAAATTCCGGCAAGCCAACCTCAAACATTACTGACAGCCAATTAGCCATTGAACCCACACAGGCGTTGAGAAGAATGTTCCCAACCTCTTTAAGGGCGTCTTCGCCCATTTCACGAAGAGTTTCCCGGGAAAAATCTGTGCCCAGCATCTGCTCGACGATGCGGAAGCTATCGTCATCACCAAAAATCAACAGCGCCGTGCCGCTTAAGGCACCCTCGATAGGCTGCAAAACAACACAGACGTCACCGTGCGGGAACCTGTTCGCCACGGTTTCAAAATTTGAAACATTGATTTCAGGTATATCGATCTCGACGGTCTGTGACGTCAATTGGCTCAGAGCATAAGCGGCACGGTTCATGCCAAGGTTAAACATCTCCGTGGCTAGGTCTTTTTCCAGAGGCGAGAGATCGAGGTCAGTCATTAAAATAGTAATCCAGTATATCTTTTACGACTTCTTCGTTTGGCGGCTTCCTAAAACAGGGGACGTTGAGCCCCGTTGCCCGCCCGCCTAACTCTTCTTGAATGTTCGCCGTTAACATGACGATTTTCTGTTTGTTGCTGGGGTCTTGTCTAAATTTTTCGATAAAGGTGATGCCATCATCACCCGGCATCTTGAAATCTATCAAAAGAAAATCGACGTGTTCCGTGACGAGTTTAGCGCGCGCATCATCCGCACTTTCGGCTTCAATGACACGCAGGCTAGGGCGAATATGCTGCACATATTTTGTCACCAAAAACCGCATCGCCTTGCTATCGTCGATGATCATAAGTGTCATGTCGGGGGTCATGTCATTTCCTAATTGCATGGTGCTGTCATGCAAAACACGGCACCTCTTCGAATGATAGCTTGGCTCAAGGCACCAAAGCCATTATCCATCCGTATAGGGCGTATGCGTGTCCGTATCGAAGCCCCAGCCATGCTGCAGGGCATACACCACCGCATGGGTGCGGTTCGACACGCCGAGCTTTGAGAACACGCTTTTTAGGTGAACTTTGACGGTAACCTCTTGAACATCGATATCCCGGGCTATTTGCTTGTTCGAACATCCTTTGGTCACGCCTTCTAACACTTGGCGCTCCCGTTTGGTCAACGTGTCAAACAAGGTATTCATATGGCGTCGTTGGGTCGATTCTGCAGATTCCGGCGCGACGCCTTCAACCCCTGCGCCCCCTACGGACTGAAGCGGATCGTAGATATCACCGTCCAAAATACCCCGGATAACCGCCATCATGGCCTGCGGCTGTAAAGTCTTCGGGATATAGCCGCGCACGCCAATCTCAAGCGCCCGAGTAACGTCCTCTGGAATCACCGAGCCTGATATGATCGCAACACGTATATTCGGATGGCGCTCAATAAATCCCTGAACGCCTGCCAAGCCATTCATCCCCGGCATGAGAAAATCAAGCAATACGATTTTTACATTGGGGCACGACTCAACAGCCGCCTCGGCTTCGGATAAAGATCCCGCCTCAACAAAATTTATGTTTTCATACGTCGTCTGCATCACGTCTATGATGCTTGCACGGATCAGGGGGTGATCATCGGCAACGATTATGGTCATATCAAAGCCTTTTATTATTAATTTTAGGCCTCAAGAGCGCACACCTCAAATTCTCGCTAAGGTTTATTACATTTCTATATACACACTTATAATGATTCTTAAAAGTCCATAATTGTCCCACCCCCCGTTTTCTCATGGTTAAACGACAAACAACGTGTACACACACCTGCCCAACCTTTCAGCATCTGGAAATTGTGTTCTTATCTTATATCTATACTAACACTATGTTTACCCTGCGATTTTCCGGCCAGATTTTAAACAATAAAAATCCGCTAGCCCATTTGATTGGCGGTTTAATATTTGTTTGCAGGGGGGGGGTAAAATTTAGTCAAGCTCCTACATTGCGACAAAACATATAACCTGCTTAAGCAAACGCTCTAAGGTCTAATGTCTAATGTCTACTTTAAGTGGTGACCATGACTGATCGGCGCAACACTTTTTTCTTTAATCTTTGATGTGAAAAGATGGAGTGGCGCTGTCCACTTTATTCGGACAAGTCCACTTTCAGACACCGCCGCTGTGGACGACTTCATAATAAAGAACTTCAAGATCATTTTTGTGTTTGGTTTCTTCGTTCGCCAAATATGCGAACAGGTCTTGAATGGGGCCAGGCGCGGTGCTTTTCGCCAGGGCGAGATATTGTTCCATTGCGGCATGTTCGCGCATCAAAGCGTACTGCAGCACGGCCTGATCGTCGGGACTGTCGCCCAAATCCGGCACATGCACGCAATCTGAAAACTTACGGTCACTGGCGGGGCGCTCGATTTCGGCTTCCAGCATCTCTTCAAGGTCATGGCGCTCGGCCAATTGCGAGAACAGATCAAAGTGCTGCTGTTCTTCTGTGGCGAGTTCTTCCACCAGGTAGCGGATATTTTTGCTGACCTTGGGTGTGAGCGCCAGGTAAAAATCTCGGGCGGTGCGTTCGAAATCCGTCGCCACAGCCAAGATGTCTTTCACCGTCGTCAGGGGTTTGAGTTTGTCGTATCCATGGCCGTGGGTCATGCCTGAACCTCCTGTTGTACGAGGACGCCGTCGATGCTTTTGGCCACCCGGTGACCATCAGCCACGGCGTGAATAACGTCCGGGCCGTTGACACAATCCCCTCCCGACCATAGCCAAGGCAAGGATGTGCGCCCCTCGCCATCGACCAAAAGTCGCCCGCGGTTCCATTCCAACGCTTCGGTCAAGGCTTCGCCCAGAAGGCTTACGTCAGACGCCTGCCCGATGGCTTCAATGACCATGTCGCCTTCGTGTATTTTTTCATCCGTTTCGTCGTAGCTCGGGGCGAAGCGTCCCTGGTCGTCAAAAATGGACGCCACCCGCCAGGTTTTCAAACCCAGCAGCTTATCGTTCTCGTCAATCAGCATTTCTTGAGGACCGCGGGCATCGAAAATTTCGATCCCCTCTTCGCCACATTCCTTCACTTCGTCCGGGTCGGCAAGGAAGTGTGCGCGGTCTTCTAGCGCGGTAACCGTCATCTTCACTTCGCCATAGGTTTGTTTTTGCAGCCGCGCAATACTGCGCGCGATGTCCATGGCGACATTGCCGCCGCCGATCACCACCGCTTGGCGGGGGACGTCAATCTTTTCGCCATCGGTAATCGCGCGCAGGAGATCCACCGCCTTCGTCACGCCCGTATGGTCGGCACCGGGGATGCGTGTTGACCGGCCCAGATGCAGGCCAATTGTCATCACCACGGCGTCGTAGTCTTGGTGTAATTGATCCATCGAAATATCGCTGCCGATCCGCGTGTTACAGCGAATTTCCACGCCTTGGGCTTTGATCACATCGATATCCCTGTCCATGGCGTCGTACGGCAGGCGGTATTCGGGTATGCCGTAGCGCGGCATCCCGCCGGGCTTGTTCAAGGCCTCAAACACCACGACTTTATGACCCAAGCGTGCCAAGTCATAGGCGGCCGTCAGTCCGGCGGGACCGGACCCCACCACCGCAACCTTATGCCCCGTCGCAGGTGCGGGTGCGCCGATAATATCGGTATAGCGCTCATAGGGAACTTGATCGGTGATGTGGCGTTTGAGCCACCGGATGGCAATGGGGTCGCCTTCGTATTGGGCCGCACAGACCGTTTCGCACTTGTGCGTACAGACCCGCCCGCAGACCTGAGAAAATGGGTTTGTGTCATATAGCAGTTTCAAACCAAGTTCATAATCGCCCGTACGCACGGCGGCGATATAATCGGGGATCGCCATGTGTGCCGGGCAGGTGGCGACACACAGACCACAGGCCACACAACGGTCGGCTTCAAGCTTGGCCTCGGCGATGGAATAGCCATCGACAATCTCAGCGAACGAACCAATGCGCACATCGGGCTCTAGCTCACCCATGGGCGCGCGCGACAGCAAATTGAGGCGGTGATCGTCTGGACGTTGATAGCCTAACTCGGCATCGTCCCAGGCTTTTTTGTCAACACCCGGCGTATAGAGATAGGCGTCCGGGTCCCGGTCCACCCACTGATACGCATTGGACATGGTCAGCGACCCGGTCGTACAGACATCGACACACAACGCGCACCAGCAGCAGCGTCCATAATCAATGCGCGGACGCAGCCCTGAATCGTCGTTTTGCGTCACAATTCCAGCGACCGGCAACATGTCGATGGCGCCGTTCTGGCAGATCTCTTCGCAGGTGCCACAGCCGATGCACTTTTCCATATCGTTTTTATGAAACCCACGATAGCGCGCGGCCCCTGGACGATCATTGATCGGATCGGGGATCGTCACCGGGTCGCGCAGTAAATTCTTCCACGCACTAAAGGGGGAGAGGACATCGCGTAAACTCATAACTACCTCTCGATCTCGGGTGGGTAGGTGTGCAGCGAAACCATGAGCGCCGCCACGTCGGAAATGTTGACGTTGACGATCAGTTTCTCAAGCAAGGCAACGGCATGGGTATACGATGGCCCGCGCACATTCACGCGACGTGGAAAACCACTGCCGTCCGTAACCAGGTAATAGCCATATTCGCCGCGCGAACATTCCCCCCGAATATAGGTTTCCCCGCGGGGAATTTTCCAGTGCAAAACATTGGGCAGCTTGGTCATCAACGGCCCTGTCTTTGGCATCTTAGCGACGATCTGACGGATAAGGTCAATCGACACAGCCACATCGCGGCGGCGCACATCGGCGCGCGTATACATATCTGAATCGTGCCCTATTACCGGTTCAAAATCGAGCTGCGGATAGACCAAGTACGGCTGATCCTTGCGCACGTCCTTGACCACCCCTGCGGCCCGCGCATTCGGTCCGGTGACGCCATACGGTTCGATTAAAGCCGGATCGATGTAGCCGATACCGATGGTCCTCTTTTTGAACACGGCATTGCAAAACATGACATCGAAGACATCACTCATGGTGCGTTCGATTTCTTGCAAGGTCTCCTCAAGGCGCGACTCGAACCCATCGGGCAGGCCATCCCGGACGCCGCCGGGCAGAATGAACATGTGATAGATGCGCGCGCCCGTCAGCTCTTCGAACCGGTCCAGCATGAGGTCGCGGACATAGGTGGTCCACTGCCCAATAACGCCTAACCCTAAGCTGCCGGCCTGCCCGCCCAGGTACATCATGTAGCTGTTGATGCGGCCCATTTCGAGAATCAGCGCACGAATCCAGTGTGCGCGTTCGGGGGCCTCGATGCCCGCCAGTTCTTCAACCGCTGCCGCATAGCAATATTCGTTGAAATCCGGTTCCGGAACGCAGATGCGGCAAACGATCGGGAAACATTGAATGAAGGTGCGCCGCTCCATCAATTTCTCAAAACCACGATGCAGATATCCCACATGGGTTTTGCCTTCGACCACTTCGTCACCGCACACCGTCAGTTCCACCGACATGTTGCCGGTGATGCCGGGGTGATTCGGCCCTTGCCAAAGCTTCAGATACTTGCCCGACGTCAAGTCGATATCAAGCGAGCCATCCGCTTTGTGGCTTGGGTATTTGCTGCGATCAGGTTGGTAGATCACCATATCAAGCCCCGTCCGGGTAAAGTTGCTTTTTCATGTACTGAGCCGGATCGTTGGTTTCACGGCCCGCCCGATGCGTGAAGTTTTCTTCGGAAAATTTCTTGGTATCGAACTCACGGCGGTACGGCGGAATGTCGGCCCAACCTTCAAGAATGAACGGATCATGCACGCCGGGACTGCCGGGGAAATCAATGCCGAACATCTCATAAAGTTCACGCTGATAGGTGGCTGCCGTCGGCCAAACGTCGTGCATACTTTCCATAGACGTGTCGACACGCGTCACCATCACCCGAATCCCAACATCGCAGCGCTTGTCCCGATTGCTCAACAGGTAGGTCAGTTGGAAAATGCCGTCTTCAATCCAGTCGACCGCCGTCAACAGAACCAAATGCGTAAAGCCTTCCCGGTCGCGCATATGCAGCAACAGTGCGCGCAAATGTTCGCGCTCAACAGTTATGAATGCTAAGTCATCACGCTGGACGGTCAACTCGCCCAGCGGAAAACGTGCATTTAGTTCGGCATAAAGAGTACGCATCATGTGTCACCAGTTGTAATCGGGCATATCCCAGTCATTGATCACCTTCTTCTGGTTCGCTTTGTACCAGTCGAAATTTTCGGCATAGTGGTTGGCGCCTTCGCCCTCACCCGCACGGATGATTTTTTTTAAATCCTCAAAGCCCTTCAACAAGGCTTCGGGGCGCGGCATGCATCCCGCAATATAAAGGTCAACCGGCAGGTACTCGTCGAGCTTCTTAATGGTGTTGTAGGAATCCCAATACATCCCGCCATTGATGGTGCAAGACCCTAACCCTATGACGTACTTCGGGCTTTGCATCTGTTCATAGGACCGGATCACCCGTTTGAGTGTCTTGACCGACAGGTATCCGGAAATGATAAACAGGTTCGATTGGCGCGGTGTCGGTCGCCACTGCACACCGTAACGGTAAGCGTCAAAGCGCGGCGTCATCAACGGACGCATTTCAATCGCCCCACACCCGGTGCCAAAGCCCAAAATCCAGATGGATTCAGAGCGCGCCCAGTTGAACAGGTCCTCGACAATTTTCACGTACACCGGCGGATGAACCTTGGGCGGCGCATCGCAGTAGTAGTCGTGCAACGGATCGACTTCAAACTCGAAGCCATCCGGCCCTTTAATTGTGCGCTTTTTCAGTTCGTCTTTCATGTTACCTCACACCATTACCAGGCCCAAAATGCCCAGCGGGACGCCCCAAATCATAAACCAACGGATCGATTGCTCGACACGGAAGCGCGGGAAAACAACGCCGACAAAGGCCGAAAACAAATAGATGAAAAAGACCTTCACGAAAAACTCCGGCCAACTGACGGCACCGCCGAAAAACAGGTTCATAAAGATCGCAACCTTGGCGACCGGATAAATGACACGGTTGGTTTGCATCAACGCCAAATAGGACGAGTGATATTCCGTGGGCGGCCCAATCGGAATTTCCTGTGGTGCCAAGACTAAGTCAAACGGCGGGCGCATCATCGAACCTAAGAAACCGATCATTGCCGCCGCGACTGACACGGGGTTCGTGAACAAGGTCCAGTTCATAACGCCGCCCTGTTGTGCCGCAACGATTTCGGTCATCGACATGGTTTGATACTGCAACGCCACCGCGAACACCGCCAACGCGAACGGCAGTTCCGCCATGGTGACTTGAGACAATCCGCGCGAAATACCGATGGCCGCATACGGGTGGCCGCTTTCGCCCGCACCCAGCGCCATGCCCAACGTGCCGAAAAATACAAAATACAAAGCCAAGATCAAATCGCCTGCAAATGAGAAGTTCGAAAACATCTCGGAGCCGTAGATGACCGGCACAAACATCAACAACCCCACACCGCCGGACAAGCGAAACACAGGGGCTAGATAAAACATGTACCCATGCGTGATCGACGAGCGCAGACCGTAATTTTTAATCAGGTCTATATAATTCTGATAAATCGGAATGCCGTGACGCCGCCCGACCCGTGCACCAATTTTCTGCACCAACGCGGTCATGAGCAGGCCGTAATTGATGACGATGAACAACGTCAAAAGTGCGTAGAGGATTTTGATCCATTCAAACGTCATAGCACGCCCCCTAACAACATCAGGTATACGACCACGACGAAGGCCACGAAGTGAAAGGCATAGCTTTGTCCGTTGCCGGTATAGAACCGTCGGCTGAAGTCTGCCGTGTTGTGCAAAACGCCCGTCAGACCATCCCAAAATTGGGTGACGAACGGTTGCGCCATAAAGCCCAGCGCCTTGCGATACGGGGCAAAGAAATTCCACGCGAAGTGAGTCGTTTCGGGGCGAAACGGACGTTCAGCGGCGTAAACGATATTGAACTGCTTAACTTTCTGCGCATTGTGATTGAGGAACACCAGCCACGCCAGCAAGGTCGCAAAAATCACAACGACAATGATCATGATCGACACCGGACTCCAATAGCCAAAGTTACTGTAGATCGTAAGCCCGTCCCAATTCAGGCCGCCATTGGGGAAATAAGGGGTCAAGAAGGCGTCAACACGGCGCAGGGCCAATCCTGGGAAAACCGCAAAGCCCAACAGGAACACGACGTAGATCATCTGCGGCAAAACAATCCAGAACGGTGCTTCTTTCACGCGCCGATGCTCGTCTTTCAATTGGCCCAAGAAAATCGTGTGGATCAGTCGGAACAGATACAAAAAGGCGATGGGTCCGGACATGAAGATCAAGATCATCGGCAGACGGGCGTCCGCAGTCATGATCGCGTTGTAAAAAATCCACCGCCCGCCGAAGCCCGACAAAGGCGGCACACCAGAAACGGCGATGATGCCGATCAGGACGGCGATAAACGAAAGCGGCATCAACGTGATCAACCCACCCATGCGGTACATGTCGCGCGTGCCGGTGCGCTTGGCGACACCGCCGATGGAAAGGAACAGCATTGATTTATAAACATAGTGGTTGATGACAAACATCAACGCCATCAACCAGCCCAGGTGGTTCATCATCGCCAAGCCGAACAAGGCGTAGCCCATCTGGCCGATGGACGAATAAGCCAACAGGCGTTTGGCGTCTTCTTCGAAGATCGCCATCAAATTTCCCAAAAATGCCGACAACGCGCCGATCCACAACAATACATAGGTCAACTCGATGCCGTAAAGCTGGGTCTTGCCCATATTCAACAACAGCACCATCAGCCCGAACAGGCCCGCTTTCAACAAAATGCCGGACACCATCGGCGAGACATCCGTCTCGGCCTCGGCATGTGCGCCGGGAAGCCAGATATGCAGGCCGATGGACGCCGTCTTGGTCATGAATCCCACGGCTAACAAAATGAACACCCAAGGTGCCAGAGATGCCGGCACATGGCCCAGGGCATCGAGTGGAATACGCAAAGCCCCCTCTGCCGCCAGCGCAAACCCAGCTAAAATGGCAAACGCGCCGCCCAGGGAAAAGACGACATACGAAAGCGCGTGAGGCTCAGAATGTTTGCCGCGCAGGATCAGGAAATACGAACCGATTGTCAGCACTTCCCAGGCCGCGAAAAATGAAAACGAGTCTTCGGCGACGATCAGCATCGCCAATCCCGCATACATCAACATCGCCGATGGATAAAAGCCGATGCGCCTGCCGCTGGTTTCATAACTTGCCAGCAAGATCACGGCCCCACCAATCAAAATGATGGTGCCAAAAATAACCTGCAACGGATTATAGATCGGGTAGCTTATGGCGAAAAATGCGACCATGCCGACAATCGCCAACGTGTTTTTGACCCAGGCGGGCAACCAATCCAATAGCAAAAAGCTCAAGGCGAAGAGCAACGGCAACTGGTGGAGCAAATTGCCAAACCCAAAAAGCGCGCCCCACGCATAACTGAGCGCCCATGCACCCGCAACGCCAACGTACACCACGCCCACTTTAGACCGGGGAAAGGAGATCGGCTCGGATGTCTGCTCGCGCTTGATGATATAACCGAACCAGCGGAACAGATACCCCACCTCAAGCAAGGCACCAAATAAGATCAAGCCGACAATCGCAAGACGCCCTTCGCCCACCAATATATGGGCCAGTTCCCACTTGGCGTAGAAGCCAGGGAACGGCGGCAAACCGACCAGCATGGCAATAAAGCTGGCGAAGGCAAAAACCAGCAACGGGTTTTGGCGCAAAACCGCCCAACCCGTCAGGTCCCGCTCAACAACAAGGCCCGACAACCAATACAGCCCGGCTTTAGCGACCGCGTGAGCCAGCAAAATGCCGCCCGCGATATACAGGTAGTGTTCACCCAATATATCGCGCTGACCGATAACCGTGAGGATCAAGCCGATCTGCGCCACCGAAGAATAGCCGAGTAACCTTCGGTCGTTACGTTGTGACAACGCCAAGACGTTGGACCCGACAAACGTCACAATACCAATGCCCGTCGCCACGCCCAGCCAGGATTGACCGCCAATATCCAGCACCTTATCGACTGCATACAAGGCTGCCGCGCCGGATGCTGCGGAAAAAATGGCGGAGAAAGCAGGGTGCGCGGATTCGTATATATCCAGCGCCCAGCCGTTCGCGGGAAACGGTTTCAATTCCGCGATCAACGCAATGAGGATGAAGAAGAACGCCAGCGCCCCGCCTTTTTGCAAAGCCGCCGATGCGTCCGCCATGCCATCGATATTCAACGTCCCGGTGGCGTGGTAAGCAAAAATAGTCCCAATCAACAGCAACATAGAAATAATTTGGGAAATGATCAGGTACTTAAAGCCAGCCCCCAACGCGCGTCTGTCTTGGGATAGCAAAACCAACCCGGCGGTGGAAATCGCTGTCAGTTCAATAAACACAAACAGGTTGAAGACGTCGCGGGTGAGGATGATCCCACACAGCGCCAAGACGGCAATCAGCAGCACGGCCATCGCGCGCCGCCCCAGCCTCATCAAGGTGTCTTTTAAATAGGTGGCCGAAAGCAAGCCTGCAGCGGTGACTAAAAAGACCAACGTCGCCTCGGGCAACCCCATGCGCAAGTTAATGGCAAAGGGCGGGCTGTGACCCGCGGTAAACACGTCCACAGCGACCCTGCCGTCAAAGGCGAACGCCCACAGCCACGTCGCCGCGACCCAACTCATGAACGCCAGTGCCGCCAGTGTCAGGACATAGGCAACCGCCCGCCATCCATCGCGCAACAGGCCCAGCAAAAATGCCGTACCCAAGCCGCCCGCAATGATGAATATGGTGCTTACCATTTGAGGTCCGTGTACTTCGAAATGTCCAGGGTGCGCTTCTCTTCATAGAGTTTGTAGGCATAGGTCAACATCAAGGCTGTGACGCCTAAGCCGATGACGATGGCGGTGAGCACAAGGGCTTGGGGGACCGGGTCAATGATCCGTGCGGCGGCATCCGTGGCCGCTATAGCGTGGTCAAGAATGGGGGCCATGCGTCCGGGCATAAACCCAACAGCAACCAGGACGATATTCGTTCCCGTGCTGGCGATGGTGAACGATACCGTCATGCGCAAGATATTACGGTTCGTCAGCGCGCCGTACAGCCCCATCAGAATCAGCACGAACCCCGTGATCAGTGCAACGTAGACCATCAATGATCCTCCGATTTCGACAGGTTGAACATCATAGAGCTGAACTCTGCGCCAACCTTAAGGCCGATGAGCGTGTATATAACCGGGATCGCGCCCGCAGAAAACAGCGCCCCGAACGTACCCAGCCCAAGAATACGGTTGTCGAGAAAACCTCCGGCAAAAACCAGGCCGAGGATACCGATCACCACATAAAACAATCCTGAAACCGATTCCAGGGCGCTGATGAGGCGGTGGCTGACACGCTTTAAGGGGTTGGTTAACAGCATCAAGAGCGTTGCCGAAGCGACAATAGCGCCGCCTTGGAACCCGCCACCCGGGGTCAGGTGCCCCCCTACGAACACGTACACGCCAAACAACAATATGAGCGGTATCAACAGGCGGCTGCCGGTTTCTAACAATTCACCCGCCGCCAAGGGCTTGCGCGCGGGCAGTGCATCGGACCTGCGCGCCTGCGATAAAATGAGCGAGACGATGGTCGCCGTCAAAAACAGTACCGTGACCTCTCCCAGCGTATCTAAGCCCCGGTACGTGACGATAATAGCCGTAACGATGTTCGCCGCCCCCGTATCCGTGACAGTGTTGTCCGCATAGTAGCGGGCCGTAAAATTCAACTCCGTATCGGGAACATAGCCCAACAACAGGCTGGAAAACATCGCCCCAAGCCCCACCAGCAGTACAAGCGTGGCAAATTTCTTAATCATCTTTTGCCCCCCGCACCCGTCCCAGGACGAAGAAGAACAAGAATGTGGTCAAGCCACTGCCGATGGCCGCTTCCGTCATGGCCACATCCGGTGCCGCGAGGATCACAAACATCACCGACGCAAACAGGCTAACCGCCCCCGCAGCTAAAATTGAGATGGATAAACTTTTGCCCGAGATAGCCACATAGGCGCTGCCGATCATGGCGGCGGCAAGCAACAGGCTCATGGCGAACATGACGTTACTCATGGCTTTTCACCGCCCTCATCAGACATATGATCGATGACCGTCGCCGCTGATTTTTTTGCCCCGCTGCGGTGCGCCGCGCGCGCCAGCACATGCGAAGACAGAGGATTTGTGAACAATAAAAATAGCCCGACCAGCAACAGCTTTACGGCCCAGTCCGGGTGCAGGCAGGCCACGCCGGACAGGGTCAGCAAGGTTCCCAACGTGGTGGTTTTGGTACCCACCTGAATGCGATTGTAAACATCGGGCATGCGGTTCAGCCCTAACCCGCCCAGAAAAAGAAAGGCGGCCCCCACGACCAGAAGACAGGCACCTACGATGTCGACGATATCAGCGGATCCGTCCATCATGCCCCCTCTTCCACATAGCGGGCGATGACAATTACCCCCAAAAAGGACAGCAGCGCATAGACAAGCGCAACGTCCAAATAGACGATGCGGTCTTCGAGCAAAGCGGCCAAGACGATCCCGGTGATGGACACGATGGTCAGGACATCAAAAGCCACAACCCGGTCGACCGTTGACGGCCCCCTGACGAAGCGAACAAGGGCCAGCATAAACGCGCCGCCAACCAGGCCTGCCGCCAGATATATCAGCGCTTCAACCATACATGTCCTCCAGATACCGCTCGAACCCGGCAACGATACGGGTCGTGGCGCCGTCGATGTCTTCCGCATCCACCGTGACCCAGTGAATAAACAGCCACTCCCCGTCCATATCGACCGTCAGGGTGCCCGGCGTGAGCGTTATCGAATTGGCGAGAAGTAAGCGCCCCATACGGCTTTTCAACCGTGTGCGAACCTTGACGATACCGGGTTTAATGGGAAGTGACGGGGATAAAACAATGACGGCCAATCGGATATTGGCGATCCATAGTTCTTTTATAAAATAGACGAGATATTGCCCGCTTGCCCACAAAGACCGGGGCACAACACGATATTCAAAAAAGAAGGACAGGCCGTCGCGAACCAGCACCGTGATGACAAATGCCGCTATCACGCCAACGGCCAAGGTGTCGAATGCGAGCGTGCCGTTCAGCAGCACCCAAAACACCAAAAGGGTTACAAACAACTCAGCTGACTGTCGGGTCTTGTTCAAAACTTCAACATTCATATCACGTTGCCTTCGGTCACGAATCTCACCCCGAACACAGTCCTCCTAAAGAACAGCTGACGCAAGAAATCGATGAAAAAATATAACAAGGTTTTGTGAAGGCTGTCTCCGTCGTGCGTTTCAGTCCGTCCCTAAAAGATTGCCGATTACCTTCATGATACATTAGGCAATGAGCATATATGATAACGCCATTAAGCGCATGCATATACTTCAAACAACGGTATAAAGTTTTTAAGGCCATTTACGGCAAGCC
>Ga0316204_10000621_pt1 | contig 123166 bp, 105 predicted proteins | sample 6monrhotite_MG_2_FD_205661 | JGI IMG/M metagenome (GOLD analysis project Ga0316204, IMG submission 205661) | Microbial mat bacterial communities from mineral coupon in-situ incubated in ocean water Damariscotta River, Maine, United States -... | ecosystem: Environmental > Aquatic > Marine >...
ACCGGAAGTTCGTTCCTGTTGGTCGAAGAGGCTGGCTGCGAAACCGCTTCTTAGACCCCCAAACAGGGCGTTCTTCCGGTGCTTTACGACGTTACGCTACGCGGCGGCGTGCAACTCCGAGGTATACTGAGGGCCTTGTCTCGCTGGCTCATCCTCGGATGCGTGGCCCTGACCACGTGCGACGCCGGGTCCTCGGAGATCCTGCAGGGGGAGTGCTCGGTGGTGCTTTGGGCACAGCCACAGCGATCGTCCGAGTCCCTCACCGTTCGTGGGTCGTGGGACGACTGGGCAGGGGAAGTCGCTATGCGGGCGTTCGATGCTCGCTGGCGAGTTGCTGAGTTCTCGCTGCCACCGGGGGAGTACGGCTACCAGATCGTCGAGGCGAACGAGGGGAGACTCGATGCGACGCAGGGGCTGACGCGCTTTCGTTCCAGTGACGGCCAAGAGGTGTCATGGCTGGAGGTCCACGCCTGCGACGCTCCCCGGATTCGGGAGGTCACTACGAGACTGGACGCCGGGGCGTTGCAGCTCCGGGTCGAGGTCGAGCCGTCCAGGACCGGAGCGGGACTCGATGCGTCCGCGGTCGTGAACGGGCAGCCGACGCCGGCGCTTGTTGTCGGCGGCGCCTTCGAACTCGAACTCGAACTCGACGAGCTGACGACGGGCAAGCACGCGTTGGAGGTTCAGATCTCCGACGTCGAAGGCGCGACCCAGACGCAGACGGTCGACGTCTGGATGAATGCCAGAGCGGAACGCCCCGAGGATCAGATCATCTACCAGATCATGATCGACCGGTTTCATGGAGACGGGGGCGCAGCGTTGTCCGAGCCACCCAATCCCGGAGCTCGAGCCGGCGGGACGCTCGGTGGCATCACGGCCCAACTGAGGAACGGAACGTTCGATGCGTTGCCGATCACGACACTGTGGCTGAGCCCGGTGTATCTCAACCCGGACGAGCCCCGCGCGGGGACCGACGGCCAGGTCTACGAGGGCTATCACGGGTACTGGCCGGTCGACTCTCGCGGCGTCGACCCCCGCATCGGAGGCGAGGCGGCGCTCCAGGAGTTGGTCTCGGAGGCCCACACCCGCGGTATCCGGGTGCTGTTGGACATCGTTCCCAACCACGTCTACGAGACCAACCCTCGCTATGCCGAGTACCTGGCGATGGACGGCGTGCACGTGCGTGACCCGGTGTGCGTGTGCGGTCAGCCGGACTGCTCCTGGGACCAGAACATTCGCTCGTGCTGGTTCGTGCCGTATCTGCCCGACCTTCGGTTCGAGGCCCCTGGCGTCCTCGAGCTGGCGGTCGAGGATGCGTTGTGGTGGCAGGAAACCTTCGACTTGGATGGCTTCCGCGTCGACGCCGTTCCGATGATGCCGCGGGCTGTCACACGCCGTATCGCGTCGGCCGTGCGTGCCCAGGTCCTGGGTCGCGAGGCGAGCTTCTCGTTGGGCGAGATCTTCACAGGGCCGGGCAGCTCCGGCACCGAAGTGCTCCGCTACTATCTGGGCCCTGATGCCCTCGACAGCGCTTTCGATTTTCCCTTGATGTGGGCGCTACGCGGCGCGCTGGCAACCGGCGGGCCCGGATTCGATGCGGTCGAGGCGAGTCTGTTGCACACCGAGAGTGCGGTGGAGGGAGCCGGGGCGACGCTTGGCGTGATGATCGGGAACCACGACGTCACGCGCTTTGCCTCCGAGGTCGTCGGAGATGCCGAAGCCGATCCTTGGGGCGACGCACCGCCGACCCAACCCACGGACACGGATCCGTACTCGAAGCAGGCGCTCGCGCTCGGGTTGGTGTTGACGCTCCCCGGAGCGCCGGTCCTGTACTACGGCGACGAGGTGGGCTTGGCGGGCGGGCGCGACCCGGACAATCGCCGAGTCATGCCGCCTGCGGACTCGCTGCTGCCCGGCCAACAGCAGCTCCTCGACACCACGCAGCGGCTCGTCGAGGCACGTCGTTGTCTGCCCGCGTTGCGGCGAGGCGAACGCATTCCGCTGCACGCGTCGGCCGACACCTGGGCCTTCATGCGTGATGCCGGCGATGCCGGGCCGGTTGTGGTCGTCGCACACCGTGGGGACGAAACGCTGACCCTGGAGCTCGGCCCCCGAGCCTACCCCGGGGCCTATCGAGACGTGGTCTCGGGGCAGAGCGTGGTGCTCCAGGCCGGGGGCGAACTCGAGCTAGCCCCGTGGTCGCTGCGTGTCTTGGTTCCGGCGGCGCACGCGTGCGCGTTGTGAGCCCTCCGCGTGGTATATCGATTCTCGACATGAATGCGCTCAGAGGCCTGCTCGCGTTGTCTGCGATCGTCATCGCGGCTTGCGGAAACGATGGCCTCGAGTCCGACCCCGACCTGCAGCCGCCGGCGGGGACCGACGCATACGATCCTTCCGACGGGCAAGGCGAGGGCGGCGGCTACTACAGCACCTCGGGCCAAGACACCGACGGAAGCGCCGACGAGTCGGGCGGTGTGGTGGGCTGTGAAGAGGACAACCGACGGTGTCCTCACACGTTCGAGTTCCCCGATGACGGCTACGGAGTCGTCGAACTCATGGGTAGCTTTGCGCCCGACGGCTGGGAGAACGGCGTGCCGATGGCGCTCGAAGACGGAGTCTGGCGGGCGACCCTTGGGGTGTCGTGGAGCGAAGACACCGAATACGGCTTTCGCATCGATGGCACCGAGGACTGGGTCCTCGACCCAGGCAACGAGGACACCGTGGGCGACAACTCGCTGCTGCAGGCCTCGATGTGCGACGAGTTCTCGTGCGAGCCCATCGCGATCGGCGATTTCGATTGGCGCGACGCGGTCATCTATTTCGTGTTCGTCGACCGGTTCCTGAACGGGGACCCTGGCAATGACGGAGCGGTGGGCGTCCCGACGCCCAGCGACTGGCAAGGAGGCGACTGGGCCGGTGTTACGCAGCGCATCGAAGAGGGCTACTTCGAAGACTTGGGCGTGAACGTGCTGTGGCTGTCGGTCCCGATGGACAACACCGACGGCAGCGGACCGGGCACCGACGGCCGCGACTACTCCGCCTACCACGGCTACTGGCCGACGGACCTGGGGGCGACCGAAGAGCACTTCGGCACCCTCGCCGAGCTTCAGCAGCTGATCGACACCGCGCACGAGCATGAACTCAAGGTGTTGTTCGACTACGCGATGAACCACGTGCACGAGGACTCCCCCGTGTACGCCGAGCACCCGGACTGGTTTTGGCCCAACGACAATGGGGCCGGTGGCGACTGCGTGTGCGGGTCGGGCTGCGGCTGGGACGACGCGCAAGGACGACGCTGCTGGTTCACCGAGTATCTCCCCGACTTCGACTTCTCCCAAGACGCTGCTCGGGACTTCTCCGTTGGCAACGCGATGCAATGGATCGAGGACACCGGCGTCGACGGCTTTCGGCTCGACGCCGTCAAGCACATCGAAGATGCGTGGCTGCTCGAGCTTCGAGCGCGTGTCCGCGAGCAGGTCGAGCCCGCGACCGGAGAGCACTTCTACATGGTCGGCGAGACCTTCACGGGCAACGTCGATACGATCGCCTACTACGTCAACGACGACATGCTGGACGGGCAGTTCGACTTTCCGCTCCGCATGGAGATGGCACGTACGGTGCTGATGAGGCAGGGGTCGATGAGCGAGTTTGCCAGCTTCATGGATGCCAACGATGATCGTTACGGCGCGGGCATCATGAGTACGTTCATCGGCAACCACGACATTCCGCGCTGCATTCACCTGGCCGAAGATGCCCCGCTTTGGGATGACCCCTGGGCGGGCGGCAAGGATCGCGCGTGGGAGAACCTTCCAGGCCTGCCCTCCGGAGCTTCTGCGTTCGAGCGGTTGGGCAACGCGTTCACGATCCTTCTGACCACCCCTGGTGCCCCGCTCATCTACTACGGGGACGAGTTCGGTCTCGCGGGAGCCGGTGATCCAGACAACCGACGCTTCATGCAGTGGGACGGCTACTCCGCCGGGCAGGAGTCGCTCTCGGAGCACATCTCTACGCTCACGGCGTTTCGCGCCGAACACCCGGCGACCCGTCGCGGGGTGCGGCAGACCCTCGCCGCCGACGCGGATACGTTCACGTACTCGATGACATTCGGCGGCGACGAGGTGTTCGTGGCGCTCAACCGTGCCGACAGCTCCCGAAGCGCTTCCGGACTGCCCGAGGCCGAGTTCACCGACGCGCTCAGCGGCGCGGTCATCTCGGGTCCGAGTGTCGACGTTGCAGCACGCACGGCCCTCGTGCTCAGTCGCTGAATCCGGTCAGCGGTTGCCGTAGTTGTTCTCGGTGCGCTCTTCGTTGCGGTCGGTCGCCACGGCCGGAGCGGGGGACAACGCATCGAGGCGGCCCTTGAGCTCGGAGGGGAGCGTGTAGTCAGCCGCGGCGAGGGCGGGTGCGATCTGCTCGACTGAGCGTCCCCCGATCAACGGAGCCGTGACCGAGGGATTGGCCCGGACCCACGCGATCGCAAGGGTGACCGGATGCACGCCCGCCTCGGCGGCGAGCTCGGTGAACGCGTGGGCGATCTCGTAGTTCGTCTTCGCGGCGTAGCGCGTCACGTACATGGGGTTGTCGACGAGCCGGCCCGTGTCGGGCCGAGTGCTTCGTCCGTACTTCCCAGTCAGCAAGCCGCCGCCAAGGGGCGAGTAGGGCAGGACGCCAAGGCGCTCGGATGCGGCCATCGGAAGCAGCTCGGACTCGGCCTGCCGTTTCGCGAGGTTGTACATCGGCTGGATGCAGGTCAGCGGTGCCCATCCGTGCGAGCGCGCGACGCCCAACGCCTTCATCGTCTGCCAGGCGGCGAAGTTGGACGCGGCGGGATACAAGATCTTGCCGGACTGGACCAGCAGTTCGACCCCGCGCAGGGTCTCCTCGATGTCGGTCGATTCGTCCCAACGGTGCAGAAAGAAGACATCGATGCGGTCGGTCTTGAGGCGCTCGAGGCTGGCTTCGACGGCGCGCACCAAGTGGTAGCGCGATGATCCTCGAGCGTTGGGGGTGCTGCGGACGGGGAAGTACGCTTTGGTTGTGATGACGATGTCGTCCCGGAAGCCTCGAATGAGGGTGCCCAGGATCGACTCCGAGCGACCTCCATTGTAGACGTCGGCGCAGTCGAACAGATTGACGCCGGCATCGAGGCAGGTCCGGAAGATCGCCTCGCTGGCATCTGGATCGGCATCACCGCCAAACGCCATCGTTCCAAGCGCAACCGCCGACACCCGCACGCCCGTCGTCCCCAGAAAACCGTACTGCATGCCGCGGTTGTAGCGCTGTGTGTCCCGAGACGGTACCTTCAGAATTTCGGCCAGCGGTCGATGGGCAGCTTCCATGTCGGACCGCGACCCGGAAGACAGTCTTCTCGCGATCGCCGCGAACGGCGAAGACCTGCCACAGCAGGTTGAAGCCGTCGAGCGGGAGTTGAGGCTCGCGCATGCGAAGCTGGACCAGATCTTGTGCTCGGTTGAGTCGCTGGCGCGGAGCCCAGCGATGGACGACAACCTGGGTGCGATGCTCCGGGAAGCGGTCGAGCCGGCCGCGGAGGCCATTCATGCGGGCGCCGAGTTGCTCCTCGAGCGTGTGAGCGGGTCCCGCTCGGCTGTCGGCTGGTAAGGCTTGGGTGCCAGACCGGTCCGCCCAGCGCGAGGCCACAAAAAGAACCGGCCCGCGACTCATCGTACGGTGGTGAGCTGTACGAGAGCCGGGGCCGGCGGTGTTCGGCGTTCATCGCGAACCCTCACGTCCTAGCGTTCCGACCTTCCGAAGAAGGGGGTGGTGGTGGGGTGGGTGCTAGGGCGGCTGGGTTGAGACTCGGTGTCGAAGGGGGACTGACTTGTTGCGAGTCTCTTCGCGGTGGCATCGCCGGACGTCGCTCGTGTCACCGTGCCAGCGACTGAGCGCCCCGTTAGTGGAGATGGCGACCGAACCGATCACGGAAAGTGCACCGTTCGGGGAAAAAACCTCAGCGGCCAGCCCAACCGGCGAACCTTGTATGATCTGGGCTCCGGCTGATGACCTCTCACCGTTCCCCTCCGGCGTCCGACCTGGGCGCACAGCTTCGTGCGACCGCGCACGAGCCGGACGATGATGCCGCCTCGGCGCTGCGGGCTCGGTTGCGCCGCAAGATGTTTGGTCGGAGCCGGAGCGCGGAGGGCCCGGAGGCCCCCGCCGAGCCTCAGATCGAGCCGCTTCCGCTGCCGCTGCTCGGGTGGGTCGTCCCGGCGGTCGCGGTCGTGGCCCTGCTCGGCATGTCGCTGTGGCTCCATCGTACGCGGACCGAGCGAGCCCCCGCGCCTGTGCCCACGCGAGCAGCGGTTGCGCTGGCATCCGTGTCGGCCCCGCAAGCGGAGCTCGATGAGCCTCGACGGCCGAACTCAGGGCCTGGCTTGCTCGACGCCGCAAGACTCGAAGGCGATCCCGTGGCTCGTTCGCTCGCGATCTCGGCAGCGGTGCAGGCGGCTTGGGCAGATCCTTCGGCGCCTCGCCGGCTGGACGCCACCGTCGCGCTCGCGGACCGCATGCGGGAGTTGGGCGAGCCGTCGCAGGCCCTCACCGTCGTGCGCACGGTTCTCGACGATGTGGAACTCCTCCCCCGAGCCGCTCCGGCCCGAGCAGCACTGCTGCAGAGCATGGCGGAGGCGTACGACGACCTTGGCCGGGAGTCCGCCGCCGCGGCCGTCCGCGCCGAGGCAAGTCGGCTGGCTCCCACGAACGAGTCGCGCTGATACAGTGCCTTCGGTGATCGATGGTCGGGACGATGTCGAGCTGCTCGAACGCTGGCGCGACGGGGACTTGGGCGCAGGCGACCAGCTCTTCAATCGCCACTTCTCGAGCGTTCATCGGTTCTTCCGCAACAAGGTGAACGAGGGCGCGCTCGAAGACCTGGTCCAGCAGACGTTCATGGCCAGCGTCGAGGGCCGGGAGCGCTTCCGCAGCGACTCCACGTTCCGTACGTACCTCTTTGGAGTCGCACACAACCTGCTTCGCGATCACTACCGCCGTCAGCGAAAGGTCGAGGTGCTCGACTTCGCGGAGGCCTCCGTCGAAGACGTCGGCTTCGGTCCCAACACGCTGTTGGGCCGACAGCAGGAGCAGCGATTGTTGCTGGAGGCGTTGCGACGGATCCCGATCGAGTGCCAGGTCGTTCTCGAGCTGTACTACTGGGAGGAGCTTTCGGCCTCGCAGACCGCGGCCGTTCTAGGGATTCCCGAGGGAACGGTGCGCGGGCGGGTTCGAAAAGCGAAGACGTTGCTCAAGAAGAAGCTCACGGTGCTCGCCCGTTCGCCCTGTGACCTCGAGTCCACGGTACAGAACCTCGAAGGGTGGGCGGCCTCGTTGCGTGAGGCTCTTGCCGCCTCCACACCGAGCCGCTGAGAGGACGGCCCCCGAGCCACTCAGTCCTCGCAGGCGCTGCATGCTTCCGAGGCCGCTTCGCACTGCGACCCCGCGCGGTCGCACGCATCCTCGTAGCGGACGTCGTCGACATGCTCGTCGGCCAGCCCGCAGATCCGGTCGGCCAGGGTGCACGTGGCCTCCGCAAGATCACAGATGCGTTCGCAACGGGTCCGCTTGTTCCGATTCTTCCGCTTCTCAGCCTTTCGCTTGGAGAGCGACACCCCGCGACGGGAGTCGAGTTCGGCGGCGTCCGCGGTCGCCTCTTCTTCCGCTTCGACGGCGGGCTCGGGCTCTGGAGCCGACTCGGCGGGGGGCGCTGCGGGAAGCGGCCCCGGAGCGCCGGTGCCGTCGTCGCCGTCGGCTGAGCTCCGGGCGGCGCCGCCTGCCTTGTCGGCCGGAGCCTCCGTGGCGTAGGCCAGCCGCACGCCTTGAGCCTCGAGCCGTTCCGCGTTCAACGCGAGTTCCGACTCGATCGCAACGATGTCGTTGAGCTCCGTGGCGGGAGACTCCGCGTCGGTGGTGCCCGACGCGGCCTTGCAGCCTCCGAGCGAGAGCAGGACGGCTCCAAGGGCGAGAAGCCTCCGGGAATCACGGGCGGGGCGGGTTGGAGCGCGCATGCCTGGCGGCAGAATCGGCTGCATCACGTCTGAGATCAACCGCATCGCACGACCCGAACGACCCCGCGAGCCAGATGCTTACAGGTACCATCGCCCAGTGTCGCCACAGGGCCACAGCGTTCGCATCGTCGTGATCGTGCTCGTTCGCCGCGGGCACCGGTACCTGATGGTGCGCGACGACAAACGCGGCGGTACTTGGTATCCGCCGGCGGGAAGCCTGGAGCGTGGCGAGGACCTGAGCGCGGCCGCCAATCGCGTGGTTCAACGAGCCAGCGGATGCACACCTGTGCTGGAGGGAATCGTCCGAATCTCCCACATGCCCCTGCTTCCCGGCAGCGAGCCGGGACGACTCCGCTTCGTGCTCGAGGCGCAGCTCTCGACCGAGGCCCTCTCTGAGACCACGGCGAAGACGCCTGCGTCGTACCTGCTGCCCTCGGAGATTCGTGGGCTCTCTCTGCGCGACGATTCCGTGGCTGCGCTCATCGCTGAGCATGCGCGCGGAATGTCGACGACTCCTTTGGACCTCTATCGCCTCGGTTTGGCCTGACGCTCCGCGGCTGGGTCAAGCCACCAACCCGCGGCCTGCGAACGTCTCGCGCATGCGGCTCAGCGCCGTGACCTGAATCTGCCGGATGCGTTCGCGCGACAGGTCGTGAAGCTTGCCGACTTCGCGAAGGGTCATGGGGGCGGCACCGTCCAGCCCGAAGCGTTGACGGATGATCTGCTGCTGCATCAAGGGGAGCAACCCGACCGCTTCACGCAGGCCATCCGCCCACGCGGTTGCGTCGAGCGCTTCCTCGTACTCCGGCTTGGGCACGGGCAACTCCTCGACCAGGACCGGTTGGCTGGTCTTCGTGTTCGGGTCGTGGGCGATGGCGCGGGTGTACTCCACGGCGAGCAACCGACGCACACGCTCTACCGTGAAGCCCGTGCACTCCGCGAGCTCTTCGGGGGTCGCGGCCCGCCCCTGCTTCGACTCGAACGCAACCCGAGCGCGAACGAGGGTTTGTTGGCGTTCGGCCACGTGCACCGGGAGTCGGATCTCTCTGCCTCGATCCGACAGCGCGCGGCCGATGGCGTGCCGGATCCACCACACCGCGTAGGTCGAGAAGCGGAATCCTCTGTCCGGGTCAAAACGATCGACGGCCTTGAGAAGTCCGGTGTTGCCCTCTTGAATGAGATCCGAGAAGGCGAACAGGCGTCGCTCGTATCGCCGGGCGATGCTGACCACGAGGCCGAGGTTGGCGGCGACGAACTGGTCTCGCAGCCCGCGGACGCGGTTGATACTGGCCTGCAGCTCCATGCCGTTGACCCCGCACTCAGGGTGCGTGTGGACCCACGCAGTCAGCCGCCGTGCGACTTCGCAGTCGCGGTCCGCAGCGACGAGAGTGTCGCAGACACTTCGCGGCCACTGATCGTCGCGCTTGCGAAGTGTCGGCGCCTTGTCGCCCAGGACGTCTTTGACGATCTTGCGCAAGACTGCGTCTGGTGCCTGTAGGAGACATGTCCACATGTGCGCCTTGGCTTCGAACAGCTGTCGGGCCAGGTCCAGTTCCTCGTCGGCTGACAAGCGCTGGGTCGACGCCATGTCGTCGAAGTAGGCATCCAGGGGGCGGTCTTGATTGCGGCTCCGCGGTACTTCCCGCGCGTAACTTTCGGGCATCTGTCGTCCTCCTCACAAAAGCTATTTCGTGAGGGGAGCAGTGCTCGCGAAAGAATTGCAGTCACTCAGGCAGTGCCCGCAGCTCACAACGGCGGAGCAGCTCAAAGCGATCCCACGCAGGTCCCCCCTGTGCCGCCAAACGTGCCGCTCGGCGGCGGTATTCGAGTGCGCGGGCCAGTCGTTCGTAGGGCGCAGCGTTTGCGCGAAGGTCGAACGTGTCGCTCGAGATCCGGTCGACTTCGTCGCGTGCCGCACGATATGCGGCGTAGGTCTCGGCGGATGCGAAATGCTCGCGTATCGCGTCGATGTTGCCGGCGAGCATCGTGCTGAACTGTGGGTGCCAGGGGTCGTCGAGCACGGGCCAGCGCGCAAGAATTTCGCCGGCGGCTCGCCGATACGCTCCGTCCTCGACCTGCTGGGCTCGACCCAGCGCCTCGCTCTTGGCCTCGATTCTAGCTTCGACGTCCCGCAGGCGGATCCGCGCGCGTTCCAAACCATCGACCAAGCCTGTCTTCCGACCGAGCGCTGCGATCACGGCGTTCTCCTCGGGGAACACCACCGGCGTTCGGGGGGCCCCCGGCCCGGGGGCGACGGCTTCGAGCCAGCGCTCGGAGACGCTGGTCGGGACGTCGAAGGCCTCGCTGTGGATGCGGACGTACGCGTGGGCTTCGCGCGGGGCGATCGTTCCATCGCCGTCGAAGTCGATGTCCGGTGCGGCCAGTTTGGTGCCGTCCCGCGACTGGCCGGCGAGGGCGTGCAGGAAGTGCAGCCCGAAGCCCTCCTGTGCAGCGCGATCTGGGTTGGGGTCGCAGCCGGAGGCCTCGAGATCGTGCGGCGCCGCAAACAGCCCGCACACTTCCCCGGGGAACGCACCGCTCTGCGCGTTGGCGTCCGCAAACGCCAGCTCGGCCAGCCCGCCGGAGAAGCAGGTCGTTGCGATGACCTGAACCGGCCGCGGTGTGTCACGCAACAACGCGGCGAAGTCGAGGGCGGTCAGCTCGCTCTGTCCCCACAGGCCCACCGCATTCTCGGCGTCCGTGGGACCGCGGTGGCCGTGTCCACCCAAGTACAGCAGCAACGGAGCACCGGGCCGGCTCACCGCGACTTCGAGCGCCGCGGAGACGCTTTGGGCGGTGGCAGGTCCGTCGAGTTCTAGCTCCGGCGCGCGATATGTCGAGTCTCGACCCCCACGAGGAGCGAAGAGGTCGGCGAGAAGGGAGGCGGGATCAGTACCCAGTGAGGACTCCGCAAGAACCTGAACGACCGGAGCCCCGGCCCCGGCGGCGAACAGCACCACGCCGCCCTCGCCAAACGTCTCGGCAGCGAGCACGAGGTCTTGTTCGAGGGACACCTGGTTGAGCTCAGGAACCTGCCCGCCCGCCGCTGCAATCCAGCGAACATCCGCGCGCGGAGGCGATGCGCTCAGGGGTGGCGGGGCGGCTGCCACCGGCTGGGCCGGCTCGGGCGCCGCGGCCTTGGAGCGAGTGAGGACAGCCGCGCCGATCAGGCCCGCACCTCCGAGGCCGACCCATGCCAACTTGGAGGCAAGACGCACCCCAAGACTCTTCCATAGAAGGGGTAGGGAGGCTACCGGCCGCTGGCTGCACGCGTCCGCACGGGCTCCGCCCAGTTCATCTTCGGACGAATCGGGGGCGCACCCCGCCACGGACGAACGGGCGAGCGTTGCGGCACAGATGGAGCAGAGCCGGGACCGGAGGTCTTGAGGGTCGTGGTCGTCACGGCGGGCCCGTGAACAGTCCGTTGCGTGACCCCGAGTTCCGCTCCCGACTTTCCTCTACTCGATGACCTTCACCCGACTGCTACTGCTGTGGCCGAACCGCTCGGGCTCGTACATGGCCTCGGCTTTGACCGGGGGAAGCAGGAAGTCGCCGATCGTCGTGGCTCGCGCGGTGTACGCGTAGGTGTAGACGCCCGCGGGGAGCATGTCCGCGAACAGCAGCATGCGGTCATCGCGGAGGTCGCTGTGGTCGAAGGTCCACCACGGGTACCACCAGCGGCTGCGGTAGGCGCCCGAGGGTCCGCCGGTGGTGACGGTGCCCGTGACCGCCCCCGCGCCGCTGGTCACGAAGCGAGGGTTGAGCCCCTCGAACCCGGCAGGCAGGGCGTCGTCGACCACGATGTAGTTGGCCCGATCGCGCACCACGACGTTGAGACTGATCTTGATGTTGGTCCCGGCCTTGATGACCCAGCTTCCGTCGTCGAGGCGACGCACGGCGTCGGGGTCGGGCTCGGTCTCCCCCTGCTCGGGCATGGCCGCATAGTGACGCGACACGACGAATCCTTGGCTCCGCGCGTCGAGCTTGAGGTCCTTCGGCGCGTATCGAAGGCCCAGGCGGTAGTAGAGATTGCCGGGGCCCTTCTTCGCCAAGGTCAGGCTGTCGGCACCCGATTCTTGCAGCGCTTTCATCGGCACGCTCTGCTGCTGCTTGGTCATGCTTCGGCCCTTGAAGGTGAAGCTGCCGGCGAATGTATCTCCGAGCCAGGCCTGGGCTTCGAAGTTCGGTTCGTCGGCTTCAACGACCTCGTAGTAGCGACTTGCGGCGACGAGTGCCCATGCGTTGGTGTGGGTACTTCCCCAGCGCCCACCCTTCATGGGGTCGCGTGAGGCCATGATGCCGGCCATGACCTTGGGCAGCATCGGGTCCTTGGGTGCGGCGTCGAGCATCGCCATCAAGACGATGGCGTCGGTCTGCACGTTGGAGTGCATCAGGATACGCAGACCGTCCGCGGCATCCGCCTCTGAGCGTCCTTCTTCGAAGTGAATCGTCTTGGGGCTTTCGATGACGGCCTTCCGCAGTTGCGCGAGGATCTCGTCGCGCTCGGCGGTCTTGCCGTAGTTGTGGGCGGCGCTCATCAGATAGGCGCGGGCGTACAGCGGCAACTCGTCTCGATGCGCCCACACCCTCCCGAACAGTTCCTCGCCGCGGCTCTCGCGGCTCAGCAACCAGATCGCAAACGAGCGAGTGGTCCAGTCGTAGTAGACGCCCCAGCGAGAGCGGTGCCCGTAGCGTACGAAGTTCTCGACGTAGCTCAGCGCTGAGTTCAGCTTGCCTTCATCGACTTCGAAACCGGATTTCTTGCCCTCGAGCAGCGCGAATGTGGCCCACGTGGACACGTACGGCCAGCTCTCGCCGCGGTACCAGTAGCCGAAACCACCGTCGGGGTTCTGTTTGGTGAACAGCTTCTCGACCCCGCGGGTCGCGATGGCGGTCCGTGAGGCCCGGTCTCGCACGCTCGCGATCGGGAACTGGTCCAGAATGTCGCCGAGCACGAAGATCGGCAGGACCCGGCTCGACGTCTGTTCCGCGCACTCGTAGCGATACTCGACCAGATACTGAACCGAGTCTTCGAGACCGCTGAGCGCGGTGGAACTGAAACTCAGCTCCAGGCCACCGAACGCAGAGAGCACGTCTTGCGGGGCTTCGAGGGCCCGCATCACCGAGTCCTGGGTCATGCCGTAGTCCGCAAACGCTTCGGCGGTGGCCGGGTAGTTCACGGGCACCTCCAGCTCGGTGGCGTCCCGTCCCGCGTTGCTCATGGCCGCGAACTGCACGCGCATGGTGCCGACCTCTTCGGTCTTCATGTCGAAGCGAACCTCCTTGGATTCGCCAGCGGGAATGTCGACGAACTTCTGGTCCTCACTTCCCACGGTCACGTTGACGCCGCGGGTTCCGACGAGCACCTTCTGGTCTGCGCCGGTCTGGTTGTCGACCATGACGCTGGCCTCGAACGCATCGCCGTAGTTGGCGAACCGGGGCAACGACGGCCGCAGCATGATCGGCTTGCGCACGCGCACTTGGGCGTCGCCGCTTCCGAATCGGTCGACCTTTTCGCGGTCGATCGCGACGGCCATCACGCGGAAGGTGGTGAGGTTCTCGGGCATGTCGATGGTGACGCTGAGGTTGCCCGCGGCGTCGGTTTGCAGCTCGCCGTCGAAGTACGCGGTGCTGGCGAACAAGGTGCGCAGCGAGACTTGTTGGGCCATCGCTTCGTCCGCCTCGAACGCGAACTTGCCGCTTTCGCCCTCTTGCGCGCCGCCGGATAGGTATCCCAAGGTCGCCAACCGTTTCTTCGATGGCTTCCCCTTGGGTCGTGCCGAGCGCTCTCGGCTACGGCCGCCGCCTGGGGCTGCCGATGAGGTTGGAGAGGGCGGGGCCATGGCTTTCGATTCGGCCATGTCTCCGTCATCAGCGGACTCCTCGAGAGCCATCGGCTCGGGCGAGGGCTCGAGCTCCGGCTCGGGTACGTCCTCGGGGCTCTCCGGCTCTGGAGCTGCCGCCTCGCGCGGAAGCACATTTCGGTGCAGGGCGTTCATCCACACCCCGCCATTGCGCTTGCGGATGAAGAAGCCGAGCGGGTCGGGCGTGGCGTAGTTCATGAGGCTGAGCACGCCTTCGTCGACGACCATGAGCGCGACACCGGAGGACACCGCCTTGCCGTCCGCGTCCTTGGTGCTGAGGTTGACGGTGAGCTTGCCTTTGGGCTCGATCTCCTCGGAGGACAGCTCGACGCCAACGTCGATGCGGTGTTCATCCGAGCTGATCTTCAGGTCGACTTTGCCTCCGGCTGCGGCCGGCATGCCGAGGTCTTGTCCGGCAGGCGCGCCTTCGATCTCTGTTCGGCCGCGCCACAGCATCACCGAAGCGGTCACACCGGGTGCCCAAGTCTTGGACAGAGGAACCTCCACCGCAGCGGTTCCGCCGTGAACCTCGAGCGTGAAGCGCTTGGCGATGCCCTCGCGCTCGACGACCAAGATCCCGTGTGCCTCGTCGTACGGCGAGCGCACGAGGATGTTCGCTGTGTCGCCGGGGGCGTATTCGCTTCGGTCCGGGACCAGGTCGACGCGACTGGTGTTCTGATCCCAAACGACCGCGTCCTTCCCATGGACGTACAGCTGGGTCTGTGTTCGAGTCTGCCGTCCCTGGTCATCCTTCGCGGAGCCGCGGATGAGGTAGGTCCCCGCAGTGTCCACGGTGACATCACACGTTGCCGAGACGGCTTTGCTCGTGATGTTGCACGTGGAGACTTCAATGTCCTTGGTCTCGTACGAGAACGCCCAGCGTCCGTTCTTTTCGACCGCGTCTCGGACGGTTTCGCGTCGCAGGATGTCGACCGTGATCGGTTTGCCCGCCACCCGCTCGCCCTTGAGGTCGACCAGGACCGCTTGCACGGTCGTCTGCTCTCCTTCCTTCAGGACCATCGAGTCGGAACGCAGCCCAACGTAGAGGGTCGCAGGGTGAACCACGAAGCTCGCCGAGCCCGAGATGGCCTGGCGGTTTTCGTCGGTGACGGTCGCAGACAGGCTGTACGTCGACGCGGACGGTGGGGCTTCGTCCTTCTTGGGCTCGGCCGGGGTCGTGTCGGATGGTTTCGCCGTCGGCACAGGATCGATCGCCGATACGACGTGCTCGACCGCGAACACGCCCTGCGCAGTGGTTTTTCCCGACCCCGAGGTGACCATCCGCGATGGCGGCGTCCACCATCCGTAGTGTCGGTACGGAGACCCGGACCCGAAGCTGAAGTCCCGGTTGAGCTCTCCCGGCGGGGTGAACCCACTGTCGGTGCGATTGAGGGTGTAGCTGACGTTGGCGCCGACCATCGGCGCGCCATGCAGATACTTCGCGAGCACGTCGGCGTTCAGCGTGTCGCCGTACACCAGCGGCGCCGACGTCGGTCGCTCCACGTCGACCTCGAACTCCGGTGTCCGAAAGGTCTCGACTGGGATCGAGTGGTGGAACGTCTGCGCGCTCCCAAACCAGTTCGCGAAGGTGAGGACGAGCGAGAAGTTGCCCGTCCCGTGCTCTTCCTTGGTGTCGATGTCGAGGGTGAAGGCACCGAGCTTGCTGACCGAGACGTCGCCGGTGGCGACCTCGATGCCGCGCGGGTTGGTGACCCGATAGGCTGCAGTCGAGTCGGATCGGTACAGCGCCAGGCTTCCCTGCGGCTTGGCTTCTTCTTGTCGCAGGATGCCGACGAGGTGGATCGTCTCGCCGGGCTTGTAGGGGGTGCGATCGGTGAAGAAGAACGCCCGCGGTCGATCTACAGGCGCGGCGCGGGAGCTCCAGTTGCCCGCGATGCTCTGTCCATCCACTGGGAGATACGCCGCATCGCTGCCGGTCTGCACCACGATGTTGCCAGCGCCGAGTGAAGCGTCGGGCTCGGCCAGACCGTTGGCGTCGGTGGTGCCGGTCCACTGGGTCGTGCCGTAGCGGTCGATGAACGAGACGCTTGCCCCGGCAACCGCCTCGTTGGTGCTCAGTTTGTGGACCGCGACCACGCCTTGCGTGTGGTCGAGCGCCGCGGCGATCCCGAGGTCGGTCACCTCGAAGGTCTGCGCGATGCCGTTGCGCTGCTTGTAGCCCCACAGCTCGAACTCGTTGCTGCGCGCGATGAACCACCCGATCGTGCCCGTGGAGGTCTCGCCGGTGAGCATTTCTTGCAACGGAAGGGCCAGCTCGGTCGGCTTGCGCTTGGACGCCTTGGTGTCAAAGCTGCGTTCGAACGTGGACGTACCGCGGTCGGAGGGCCAGGCCCAGTTGCCGTCCCAGTAGCCGTTGGAGAAGGTGTGCACTTCGTCGCCCTTGATGGCGCGGGCCTCGATCTCCACCTCGTCGAGCCCGGCGACACGCAGTCGCAACGAAGGCTTGCTCCCCGCTTCGACGACCAACGGCTGCGTCCGAGCCTGTGTCAGTGCGAGGCTGGGGTATTGCGGACCCAGCTTGATCTTGGCCTTGAACGGCTTGCCAAGCGTCTGCCCGAATCGATCCTGCAGAGCACCATCGACCTCGACCGTGTACTTGGTGTTGCCCTCAAAATCCCCGGACAGGGAGATGCCGTTCCACCCGGAGGACACGACGAGTTTGTCCACTTCGGGGCTGACCTTGACGCGGTCGGAGAGCTTGGGATCCGCGAGTGCGGTGCTCGCCGTGAGCTGAATGCCGTTGCTGGCCCAGCAGGGGTCGCCGCACGCAGCGAGCGAGAGCTTCAGCGGCGGATAGGTGCTGAAACTGTGGGCGATGGGTCCGCTACGCTCAGGGCCCTCTCCGAAGACGCCGGCTGGGATACTGATCGTGTAGCTGGTGTTCTTGTCGAGCTTGGCCTTGGGCTTGAGGGTGAGGACTCGTGCCGCACGTTCCTTGTCCGAAGTACTCGCATCCTCTGCGAGGGCGGACGGGACGATCTCGAGCGCCACGGTACGCCCAGAGCCGCGCATGGTGAGTGCGCCCGCCAGTGCCGTCCGCTCGATCGCCTGGTTGAAGTTCAGGGTGACGACCGCATCCAGGTCGATGTTCGTGCCGCGCGGGTAGGAGGAGGCGAGCGCGAGGGTGGGCGTGGAGAATGTCCACGACTTGGCCGAAGGCAGGCTGTGCCCGTGGATCGACGCCGCCGTTTCGGGGACGGTGACCGTGTACGTCGTGGAGTAGGGGAGTCGGCCTTTGGCTTGCAGGGCAACCGTCTGCGTACCGAGCCACTGAGCCGTCGCGTCGATCGGCGGGTCCACGACCAACGGGACGTCCTTGGCTTCGAGTGCTTCGACCGTTGCGAGCGGAACCATCGCTTCGTTGAAGCTGACCCGAACCGCGTCCACCAAGGTCTGGGGCCCGGTGGGTCCGAACCGCTGGACCTCGAGCGGGCCCGTCGGCGGCGTGACAGCGATCCCCACATCCGGCGCCACCTGTGGCGGGAACGGGATCTCGACGGTCTCGTTCACCGACTTCGGTTTGAGCGGGCCCGGACGTGGCTCGAGCTCGGCGGTGACATCCGCGGCGTCCGCCTCCAGGGGGGGCACCCCGGCCCACAAGTCCAACGTTCCCGGCGCGCTCGCCTCCGCACCGGTTTCCGACTCGGACGTCGCCTCGCTCGCCGGTTCAGTTTTCGTGCAGCTGACCGACAGCAGCGCTGCAGTCAACCAACTCAAGCTACGGCGAAGCCGAAGGCGGTCGCGCACGTTGTGCCTCATAGGGCGAGCATACATCTGCCCCATGTACGTCCTACGGCACAGAACCGGTCTGTTCGGTGGGCGAGCCGGCATGGAATGCGCGCGTCTGCGGTCCCCGGGCCGGTGGGAATTCTGCGAACATGAAGTTCGTGGCTGATGTGACGCTTCCCGCTCGCATGGAGGCCGGATGCGTTCCGGTCGCGGTGCACGGACGCGCGCCGGCGCTGTACCGGATCCCGGTCACGCTCAGTCTGATGGGCTTGTTCATGATCGCGATCCAGGCGGGTCAGCCACTGGTCGGATTTGCGTCGATGATGGCCGTCCTGGCGACCGCGGCTGCGCTCTCGCTGCGTTCGATGGCGCGTCGGTATGCCCCGGCCACGATCCTACGGGACCAAGGCGACGCCAAGATGTCCAACGGCCGCTACCGAGAAGCCCGGGCGTTCTACGAACGTGCCCTGGCCATCGTGCAGCGTGAACTCCCGCTGAACTCGCCGGAGGTCCTCTCCGGCAACTACAACCTCGCGGTCGTTTCCTCGTTGCTCGGCGATCATGACCAAGCCGCGACCTGTCTCGACGCGCTGTTGTGCGGGTTGGGAGGGCGGGTACCGAATGCGTGGTCAGGCCGCATCGCATGGTTGTTGCGGCGGATCGCTCGTCATCACTCGCTCCACGGTCGGCATGACGGTGCCGAGGAAGCCTGCCGACTGGCGCTCGACCTCGTGGGCGACGCTCCCGGAGCGGATGACTGTACGGTCCGCTCCCTGCTCAATGATCTCGCGTGGGCCTACCAGCGCGCCGGGAAGCTCGAGGACGCGGAGCGTTCGTTCCGAGGTGCACTGTCGATTCATGAGCAGTATCGGGACATGGCGGCCGCGCTCGCGACTCCCTGCGGGGCGGGTCCCGGCGCTCAGCAGTCTCCATACCGAGCGCCGAGCCCCAAAGAGAACCCGACCAGCGGCGGGCTCGACCGGGCCGTCGCGCACTCCTTGGTTGGGCTGGGTTGGACACTGTTTGAGCTGGGGCGTGTCGCCGACGCCGACGCCTCCTTCGGACGGGCGCTGATGCTTGCCTCGTTGTCTGGCGGCCCGGAGGACGCATCGTTGCGCGCGGAGTCGTTGCGCGGCCAGGGGACGGTGGCCTTCGAACTGGGTCGTTACGCCGAGGCCGACCGTTGCTACCGCCGCGCCGCTGATGCCCCGTTGGCCGGTGACGCACCGCAGTCGATTGCGTTGCTTCTGGATCGTGCTTGCCTGGCATGCACCTGCGGCGAAGACCCTCGGGCTGAAGGGCTGCTCGTCGAGGCGGAACGACGGCTGAGGACGTCGCCCGGCCACATCTCATTGTCCGGAGCCCTGCACGCGGTCTGGGCTGAGCTTCGGCGGCGGCAAGGCAACGACAAGGATGCCCACAAGCACTCGCAGCGAGCGGTGGTGCTGGCACAAGAGGCCCTCGCCCAGCATCCTCGCCGTGCGAGCGTGTTGGCCTTGGCCGCCCGGGTCCATGTGTCGCGTTCCGAGCTTACGGCCGCTGAACGGTATGGTCGTCGCGCGATGGAGCTCCTTCGCGGAAGCGGTCTCCCGCAGACGCACCCTCGCTCGTGCGAGGTCTCCGTCGCAATGGGGGAACTCCATGCGGCGCGAGGGCAGTGGGATGCCGCCGAGGAGGCATTTCGCGCAGCCCTCGAGGTCCGAGAGACGCAACTAGGGCCCCAGCATCCGGCGCTGGACGAGATTCTCGAGGGGCTGACGGGCGTGTTCGAAGCGACCGGTCGGACTGCCGAGCAAGCCGACCTGCAGCAACGCCGGGACGCGCTACTTCACGAGCAACCGGCCGAACTCGCGAGCTGAGTTGGCTGGGCGCCCTCGCTGGGACTGGCTGGATGCGGGACCGGATCAGCCGCGCAACACGATGGCGGTCACGGCGGCGACGAGCGCAATCAGGGCGAGGACGCTCAAGACGATCATCGGTGTGCGAGAGGGTGCTGGAGCTGGCGCAAGCGATGGTGTCGACGTCGGAGTGGGGACCGCACCCATCACGCTGGAGCTGGACAACAAGGACGAATGTGAGAGCGCTGCGCTACTCGTGACGTCGGACCCAGAGGCACTCGCATCCGCGGCTTGTTCGAGCGGCGCACTCGCTCCGCCGAGCGTGTTCAGATCGATGAGCCCCGAGCCGGTTTCGCTCTGAGGCGCTGGCGCAGCGAGGCGTGCCATCTGCTGCGGCGCACCACCCTTGGGCTTGTGAGCTTGCATCGCGCTGAGCGTGTCGAGCTTGAAGAGGACCGAGTCTGCGTTGCGCTCGTCCGACATGCCCGAGTCCGAGGACGACGCATGCTGTCCAGGTTGCGCCGGCTGGCCTGGTTGCCCAGGCTGCGCCGGCCGGTGGCGGGCGGGCTCCTGGGACGGCGGCGAAAACAGGAGGTCTTCGGATGGCGCGGGCGGAGTTTTCACGGGAGCGTTCAACGCCCCTCAATCAAGCCGCAACGGCGACCCGAATTCTGTACGCCGGCTCGCCTTTCCGAAACGATTTCGATGCCCATTTTCTGGGGAGATCGTGCCGGCGCTGGGGTCCCGAACCGGGCTGCTAGGCTTGCGGGGTGCCACGCGATCGTCGCCCCCTGCTCTGGCCCGTGGTCCTGTGTGCCAGTTGGCTGACGGCGTGCGATGACGCCGCCGTTTCACCGACACCCGAGGCTGAGGCTCCGGCCGCCGTGACTGTTTCCGAAGCACCGGCGGTGGAGGTTGCACCCCCGGGATTCGACGCAGCGCTTGCGCGGGGCATCGTCTCGCCGTCCGCGGACGACGCGACGTATCGAGTCGATCCGTTCGTCGCGACGCTCGTGTACGAACGGCTTCGCATCAACATCGCCCCGTTCAGTTGGGTCGAGTCCGACGGACCCGCGCCTGCGGGGTACCAAGTCGGGCCACTGGACAAGGACGACGTGGTTGCCAAACTTGGCCTCGAGCCGGGCGATATCGTGGAGGCCCTCAATGGCCTTCCTCTACAGACCTCAGACCAGCGCGAGCTCGCACTCGACGCGGCGGAGAACCGGCTCACAGTCACGGTCTTTCGCGAAGACCTCAGCTTCACCAACAGTTACCGGTTTGACGGGGGCTTGGCCTGGCGAGACGTGATCGGGGGTACGGATGCCGCCGCGCCGAGCGGAGAGCCTGCCCCAGCGGACCCGGATGCAGACCCGGGCGAGGTCGAGACGCCGCTCCAGCCGGCCACCGCCGCACGTCCTTCCGCTGCGAAGAAGAGAGGCCGGGCCGGGCGCCCGCCGAGCACGCCGAAGCGACCAAGCACGAGGCCTCCGGTGCCAAGTTCCTCCGACATTCGCTGTGCGAGCGGGTCGGCCTGCACGGTCACCCAACGAAAGTTCGATGACCTCCGTTCGTCGCCGAGCAGGCTGCGCAAGGGGGTAGACATCGTTCCCGCGATCCGGAACGACGTCTTCAGCGGCTACAAACTCAAGCGCGTCACGTCGGGCTCTGCTGTCCACCAGCTTGGGTTCCGGTCCGGAGACAAGATCACGCACATCAATGGCCGTGACCTCACCGACGACGCCCAGGCCATGGCCCTGTATTGGTCGCTAGGCTCCTCGAAGGTGTTCAAGATCCGGTACGAGCGAGGAGGGCGGAAGCAGGTCAAGACCGTTCGCGTTGTTTGACCGAGCGGATCCCGTCTCGTGATAGAAGCCGACGATCGATGAAGCGGACTCTCCTGCGCGTCGGCGGACTGTTGCTTGTCCTCGCATTGCTGGCCACCGGGGCGGCGGTGGGATTGGCGTGGGTCCTGGGTCCTCCCACCTACGATGAGTACAACGCAGGCGACTTCGAGTTCGAGGCGCAGGGCGACGTGCTTGCCGGCAAACGACTGGCCGAGCTGACCTGTGTTCGTTGCCACTACGACCCCACCACGGACAGCCTCGCAGGCCGACGGATCGCCCCCGAATACAAAGCCTTGGGCCAAGCGCATGCGCCAAACCTGACGCGGGACGAGGTGCGGGGCATCGGCTTGTGGACGGAGGCCGAGCTGGTGATGCTACTCCGCTCGGGCGTCCACCCCAAGGACAAGACTCGGCTTCCTCCATGGATGCCGTTCCATCCCAACATCTCCGACGTCGACCTCGCAAACCTCGTGGCCTACTTTCGCAGCGACGACCCCTGGGTCGCCCCGCAGCGGACTCCGGAGAAGAGGAGCACGCTGGCGTTCCGCTCCGTCCTGCAAGCGTGGGTCGCGTGGAAACCGGGCCCCGCCAAGCTCACGGCCGTCGAACGTCCGCGTGAGTCCGAGCCGATTGCCCTCGGTGCCTACCTGGCCAACGACTTGCTGCAGTGCCATGGCTGCCACAGCAAGTCGGTCGAAGCGGTGGACTGGGTGACCCCGCACAAGACCGCCGGCTTCTACCAGGGCGGAGCCAAGGTGACCGACCTGGCGGGCAATACCGTCGTCGCACCCGGGCTGACGCCGTCTCCCAAGGCTGGCATCGGAGGCTGGACGTACGAGGAGTTCCGGCGCGCGCTGATCGAAGGGGTGACGCCGGTCGGCAAGATCCTCCGCTGGCCCATGCCGACGTACCCTCGACTCACCGAGGGCGAAGTCTCGGCGATGTACGCGTACTTTCAGACGCTCTCGCCCAACAACACGCCGCTGAAGCGCGCGGCACCCTACAGGGTGTCTCCGAAGATCGTGGACCCTGGGCGGCACGAGTTCGAGCGGCTCGGCTGCCCCAGCTGCCACGCTCCGGATGCTTTGGGTCCGCTGAGCCTAAAGAAGGTCCCGGAGAAGTATCCCGACGACGCGTCGTTGGTGGAGTACATCTCGGACCCTCGCTTCGTCGACCCCAACGCCTGGATGGGCGCGTACGGCAAGCTCGCCTCCGACGAAGAAATGGCCGCACTCGCGGAGTACGTTCGCCGCCGTGTCGAGCGGGGGCCCTACGCTCCGCCGCCCAAAGAGTGAGCCGCGCCGCGCAACAAGTCCGCGATGCTCTCCGCGAGGTCTCGGGTGAAATCGACCCGAAGTGATGTCATGTCCTCTCGGGCCAGGATATCCGCGATCACGGCGGAGGGAAATGCGATCTGGCGCATCCCGATCAGGAGTGCATACATCCGAAGCAACGTCCGCGGGCCCGCGCCCTGCGGAAGCTGCGGCCAGATGAACTCCAGAGCCTCCCCGGCGGCGTCGAGTTCGTCACGCAAGACCAGCTTGAACGCGAGCGCCGCTGATGCATCTACGTTCTGCTCGAGAATGGTGTGCAGGATGACGAGCAGGTCGCTCAGCGTGCGACACGTCTCGAGGCTGCCGGCAAACTCTCGTCCGAGGATGTCGGGGCTGACCGACGGAAGCGTTCCGAAACGGTCGCGTAGGGCCCCGAACCACGCCACCAATTCTCTTTCGAGCAATGCGAGGAACAGCTCCTCCTTGCTGCGGAAGTAGAGATAGAGCGTTCCCTTGGCGAGACCGCTGGCCGCGGCCACTTGCGCCATCGTGATTCGGGCGTACGGGTGCTCGCCCAGCAGGGCATCCGCTTCGGTCAGAATTGCGGCGCGCCGGGCCTGTTTGTCTTCGTCGTTGCGAGCTCGTTGCCGCAGCGCCATCAGTGCACCAGCTTCCGCAAGATGCGGCGCTTGGTGTCGTCGTAGGGCGGGTACTTGACCGACGGGTCGAGGAAGTTGGCCGTCTTGAGGACGCCCTTTTTGTGGGAGAACGCCTCGAAGGAGTGGTGCCCGTGATAGGCACCCAAACCACTGCTTCCGACCCCGCCAAAGGGCAGCTTGTGGTCGCTGAAGTGCAGCAACGTGTTGTTGATACAGCCGCCACCGAACGACACGCGGTCGAGGATGAGCTGCTCCTCGGACGCGGTCGTTGTGAAGAGATACAGCGCCAGGGGGTTGGGGTTCTTGCTGATGGTTTCGACAACCTCGTCCAGGGTCTCGAAATCGAGAACCGGGAGCAGGGGTCCGAAGATCTCCTCGCTCATGACCTTGTCGCTCAGGGTCACCTCGGCCATCACCGTGGGGGAGATGTACCGGTCGGCGGCGTCGGTCTTGCCACCGTACGCAACCTTGGCATCGTCGATGAGTCCGGCGACACGGGCGAAGTGTCGGTCGTTGATGATGCGGCCGTAGTCCGGGCTCTGCTGCGGATCGTCTCCGTAGAATCCCGTGGCCGCCTTGCCGATCTTCTCGACGAGCTCCTCGCGAATGGAGCTGTGGGCCAGGACGTAGTCAGGCGCGATGCAGGTCTGCCCGGTGTTGAACCATTTGCCCCACGCGATTCGTTTGGCCGCGACGTCGATGTCGGCGCTGGCGGTGACGATCGTCGGGCTCTTGCCGCCAAGCTCGAGCGTGACGCGGCTGAGGTGCTCCGCTCCAGCCTTGGCGTAGATTCGTCCAACCTCGGTGCCACCGGTGAAGAAGATGTGATCCCACCGATGCTCGAGGAGAGCCTGCGACGTCTCGATCCCGCCTTCGATGGCCGCGACCCAGCCGGCATCGAACGCCTCATCAATGATGGCTTTGACCACCGCCGACGAAGCGGGGGCGAGTTCGGAAGGCTTCACCACGCAGGTGTTGCCCGCGGCGACCGCACCCACCAGCGGCGCGAGGGTCAGCTGCACCGGGTAGTTCCAAGGGCCCACGATGAGCGTGGCTCCGAGCGGCTGGGGGACGAGCATGCTCCGCGACGGTGCCGCCGCCAGCGGCGAGAACATCTTCTTGGGTCGCATCCACTTGCCGACCGACTTGATCGCATTGCGGAGCTCGCCCGTGACATAGCCGACCTCGGAGAGGTAGGCCTCGGTCGAGGGCCGGTGCATGTCCTCGTGCAGCGCATCGATGATGTGCGGCTCGTGCTTCTGGACCGAGGCCAGGAACGAGCGCAACGCCTCTTCGCGAGCGTGCCGGGGCAGGGTGTGGCCCGCGACGAAGTGCTTTCGCTGCGCCTCGAGCACCGCTGCGATGGCAGGGGCGACGTCAGCCGCGGTGGCGGGGCTGGAGGGGCTTTGGCGGGAACCATCCGGCATGCTCGAATGTTAGTGACCCACGGTCATTTGTCAATCTGCCTGGTATTGTGGTCGCGATGAGCGTCCAGCGGCGCGCCGACGTGGAGTCCTCGCGAACATCGATCCTCGATGCGGCCCAGCGGCTGTTTCTCGAGCGCGGATACGCGGGCACTTCGATGAGCGAGGTCGCCAAGGCGTCGGGCGTCACCAAGAGTCTCATCCATCACCACTTCGGCACCAAAGACGCCCTGTGGAAGATGGTCAAGCGGTCCTCGTTCGCCGCCTATCACGCTCGGCAGAAGGAGCTCTTCGCGGTGCAGCCGCTCACCGTCGAGACCGCCAAGGCCTCGATGCGGATCTACTTCGAGTTCTTGGCCGAGAACCCGCAGGTGCTTCGGCTGATGTGGTGGATGCTGCTCGGCGATGAGGACGACCGTTCCAACGAGCTCGTCGCTGAGCTAGGGGAGCTTGGAGTGGCGCAGATTCGCGGTTTGCAGGACCAGGGGCTTGTCCGGCGTGACCTCCGGCCCGAGTCGGTGCTGTGTGGGTTTCTCGGGCTGATCCACTCCGCGTTCACGGAGGACTGGTTGCTGCGCCATCGAGGCGTGTCTCCCGCGGCCTACATCGAGGAGGCCTGGGAGATGTTCGCGCACGGGGTCATGCTCGAGCCGCAGTAGCGCGTTGGGGGGCCAGTTCGGGCCCCGCGCGGAGGCCCCGTGATGTGCTCTAGACTCGGAGCATGCTCGGTGCGCTCGCCGCGATCGTTGGTGCTGCGGCCGTCGCCTGGTACGCGTATCGCTACCTGCGCGAGGGCGGCTCGGCGCTCGTTCCGATGGCCGCGACGGTCTTGATGGTGATCGCTGTCCCCGCCGAGTGGGTCTACGTTCGGATCGGGGCGACGGTTGCGAGCGTGTGTTTCTCGATCAAGCTGGTCCAGCTGGGCACCGGGGCCGTGCACGACCGCGCCATGCTGAAGACCCCCAGCCGCTTTCTCTACTGGTTCTTCCTGCCTCCCGACTCACGGCCCGCGGGGAGCCCGGAAGACGCGACCCAGAACCGACGCACCGGGCTCCACCGAATTGTTCGCAGCCTTCCCAAGTTCGGGGGTGCTGGAGCCCTGCTGCTCGCAGAGGCCACGACCGGGCTCGCGGCATTCGGTTTGTGGGCGTCGACGTTGTGGTCGATGTGCCTTCTGTATCTTGTGTTCAGCGGTCTCGCGGACGTGGTCAGCGGGGTGTCGATGCAGTCTGGGCACTGGCTCGCCGAATCGTTTGACGCTCCGATGCTCGCTCGCTCTCCCCGCGATTTCTGGGGCCGACGCTGGAACATGGTGGTTCACCGTTTCGCACAGCGCTGCCTGTTTCTCCGCGTCGGCGGGCGGCGTCATCCGTTGCGTGCGATCGCGATCATCTTCGCGGCCAGCGGAGTGATGCACGAGTACTTGATCGTGGCTGTGAGAGGGACGGTGCCGGAACACTTCGGTTGGATGGCGGCGTTCTTCTGCCTGCACGGGATGGCGGTCATCGGCGAGGTCGTCACCGAGCGCACGTTCAAGTGGCCACAGCTCCCACGCCCGCTCGCCGTCACACTTCACTTCGTGTGGATGACCGCGACGGCGCCACTGTTTCTGGCTCCCTTCGGGGAGCTGTTTGCGTAGGTCACATCTCATGAGCTCCGCAGCGGTGGCCCCCGGAGACGAGCGGCCGCATCAACGGGGCGCAGAATTTGCCGGACGGAGTCTGGTGCGTCGGCTCATCGTGGCAACGTGCCAACCCGATTCGCAGTGATCGCTCTGCTGGCCGTCTGCACGTGCGCCCACGAGGAGCAGCCGCCGGTTCAGGTACCTGCAGCGCCGGCACGGCCGCTGAGCACGGCGTCGATGGAGCACCACTTCGAGGAAGCCGACGAGATGCGACGCGCCGCGTTCCGGGGCGAAATCGATACGGTTCGGGAGGTCGCGAAGTCGTTCGCGGCTCGGGTCGCGGAATCCACGTACCCACAGCCGTGGGGCCCGGCCATCGAGAGGCTGGAGGATGTGCTTGCCGTGGCGGCCACGGTGGATGATGTCCGGAAGACTGCGAGTTTGATCGGTGAGATCGGAGCATCCTGCGGGGGGTGTCATCGCGAACACAATGTCCCGGTCGAGCGCGACTGGCCGCTCGAAGCTGACCCCGAACATCGGATGGATACGTTCGACTATGCGACCGAGCTCCTTTGGCTCGGGCTGGTGGTCCCCTCGGACGAAGCGTGGGGACGTGGCGCGGACGCGTACCACGCGGCGCTGAGCTGTGAGGGCTTTGAATCGGTCCCTGTGGGACCCGAGCACGTGAGCGCCTGCAGCAGCGCGCGGGCGACTGGAGCGTCGGTGGTTCGCGCTGGGGATGACGCGTCGCGAAGTCGGGCGTTCGCGGATGTGATCCTGCACTGCGCGGGTTGCCACTCAGACGGCGCCTGAGAGCGCGTAGAAAACACCTGCAATTTCTCGTGATCCAAGTGGCCGGTTCGGTCTCTACCGTTGGGTGCGCCGATTGTGGCTATTGCTGATCATCCTTCCCGGCTGTTTCGAATCGCCCGTCACCTCTGTCGAGGATGATGACGCCGCTGCATCGACGAGCCAGACCTCTGGTGCGAGCTCGTCGGCCACCGGCACGGCCTCCTCGCCTGGGCTCACGACCACCGACCCAACTCAGGCTTCGACGGGAGTGATGTCCTCCACGACGAGTGACGGAGGTTCTTCGGGCCCGAGTGCGACATCGTCAGGAGGAACATCGACGGTGAGCACCACACTCGAGCCCGGGGAGAGCTCGACGGCGAGCACCACAGTCGAGCCTGAAGAGAGCTCGACGACGGATGAACCCGAGACGACCGGGTCGATCCCGGATTCGTGTGGTGACGGTGTGCTCGACGACGACGAGGTCTGTGACGCCGGCGACGACAACGGGATCGAAGTCGGCGATTGCGCGCCGGACTGTAGTGCTCAGGTCCAGGAGCGCACGATCGTCGTGTCCACGACCGACCTGGCGGCCTCGTTCGCCTTCGGAAGCGACACGGTCGTCGGCGTTCTCGATGACGCATGTACAGCGGAGTTTGGCGCGGGTGCCCTGTCGATGTTCGTTCATGGACAGGAGCGTCGTGCGACCGTGGAGGCCTACGCTGGCGATGGGGCGATCGATTGGGTCCTCGACCCGTGGACCCGCTACCTCAACGACGCGAGTGAACTGGTGTGGGTGACGGAGTCGGTCGCTCTGCTTGGTGTCGACGATGCCGGGGACAATCACGATCTGTTGCACCCGTTGTGGGTTCACCCGGAGAACAACCCCGCGTTCACCGGGATGAACATCGACTGGACGACGCAGGTCGATGCGGACTGCAACGGCTGGACGTTGCCCGCGGGCGGCACCTTGGGTGCTGGAAATCCGTGGTTTGTGGGGGATGGGGACTTCTTGCGCCTGCCGGGGACCTCGACCTGCAACAACAGCCGCGGCTTCTATTGCGTCCTGCCCTGAGCGCTGCGTCGCGAGTCCAATCCAGGCGCGCCGTGTCTCGACGCCCTACAAGAACTCGCGAGCAACCATCGCGTGGCGCATGAGGGTCCGGTACTCCTGCGGTCCGACTTGCAGCGATCGAGCAATCCGAGCCATCAGGGCGTCTTCCTCATCGACGATGGCACCGTCTGCACTCGCGATGGCAAACGCCACGGCCAGCACCAGACGCTTTTGATCGTGGTCCAGAGTCGAGGCGTGTTCTGCGAGGAGGTCGTGAAGTCGGACACCGCCGGCGACTTGCTCGTTGATCAGCGCCACGATCTCGTCGGGTTCGAGGGTCTGCTGAAACCGTCGACGCATGATCCATTGGATACGCACCAACTCGTCCGCGTCCACGTGACCGTCGACCCTCGTCATCAGGACCATCGCGCGGCGCAGCAGGGTCGCGAAACGATCCTCATCCAACACCACGTTTAATCTACCACCACCTTGTCAGGACGCGGTTCGCTGCTACGTTGGCGAGCTGTTGGAGCCGCCCTCATGGATGATCTGCACATCAAGACGCCCGCGGGCGCGCTGGTTGTCCCTGCGCGCGACATGTCGTGGACGGCGGCTCGATCGTCCGGGCCGGGTGGGCAGAACGTCAATCGGGTCGCGTCCAAGGTAGACCTGCGATTCGATCTTCCGGCCAACGAATCGCTACGCCCCGAGCTCCGGGCACGCATCGCCGAGCGATACTCGACGCGCATCGACGCACGAGGACGGCTCGTCGTGATCTCGCAGTCCGCTCGCACTCAGGCCGGAAACCTGGCGCTCGCGCTGGAACGGCTGGCTGCGCTGATCGAGGCGGCCACTCATGTGCGCAAGGCGCGTCGCAAGACCAAGCCGTCTCGCGGCTCGGTCCGTCGTCGACTCGAAGCCAAGAAGAAGACGTCCGAGAAGAAGTCAGGCCGGCGTTACACCCCGGACTCCTGAGGGGCCGGACGCGGGCAGCTCTGGCGGAGCAGACCGGCTAGAAGTGTAGTGCCAAGCCGGTGGCCGTGGGCTCGAGCGCGACCTTGGGAGGACGCTCGCGACTGGGCTTCTCTGCCCCATCTTTGGGCACCGCTCCCGAGTCCCCTTCAGGCGTTGGGGTGGCGAGGGTGCGTCGTTCGAGCACGCCACCGCCGACTCGCAGGCCGATGCCGATGGGCAGGAAGACGGCAGCCGCGATCAAACCGCCGAACCCAACCTGGCCGGACAGCAGGAAGCCGTCGCGACGGCGTTGGTCTTCCTCAGCGGTGGCAAGGGTCGGGGAGTTGGGGTCGCCCGTGGACGAGTTGTCGAGCACGACCTTGTAGGCCGTGCGAGCGAGCGCGCCGCCCAGGCCCACGCCCGCGGCGGTTGCTCCCACAACGATGAGGCCGATGCCGGCACCGTTGAGACGACGAGCCGATGCGAGTTTCTTCTCCCGCTCGATGCGTCGCTTTTCCAACGCCTCGATCTCGGCGGCGCTGGGACCGTTGACGATCACCCGATTGCGCTCCGCTTCTTTGTTCTCTTCGAGCTCGATCTGCGCCTCGAGCTTCTCGATCATGTTCTGCACATAGTCCGCTTCCCGAGCGCTGTAGCTCGAGTCGGTGTTCATGCGCTTGTCGTAGTTGACGAAGAAGGTCTTGGCTTGCCGGAGGTGGTCGATGTCGGGATCGAGCTCGTACCAACGGCGGTGTGCCTGCCCCAGGTTGAACAGAAGCTGGGGCACGGGCGCCAGCTTCCAGGCAGCCTCGAACTTGGTGATGGCGTCTTCGTACTGCCCCAGCTCGTAGAACATCGAGCCTTCGCGAAACAAGGCGGCTGCTTCTTGCTGCGTGGGGTCCGGTTCGTCCGCTGCGGGTTCCTCCTCGGCCGGCTCGGACGGGGTGCCGGCCTCGCCGTCTGCGGTCTCGCCGTCTGCGGGTTCGCCGTCCGTGGGTTCGCCGGCTGCGGGTTCGCCTTCTTTGGGCTCACCGTCTTCGGGTGCGTCCTGCGTCGCAGCCGGGTCCGTGGCTGCCGGAGCATCGTCCCCCACTGCGTCAGCGGGGGCGGCCCAGGCCACCGAACTCTGAAGGAGGGCGGCGGAGCAGATGCCGGCGCAGGTGCGGGCGAAGGCGATACGGTGCGTTCGCTTCATGGGTCATCCTCCCGAGGTCGCGGCGCCGTCGGTTGCGGTGCCGTCCGTGTCGGTGTCCTCGTCCATGCACTCCGCGAGCGCGTCGTCGAGCGCGTTGTCGCAGAGCTGGTCGGCGGCGGTCTTGCCGTCCCCGTCGGGGATGCAGACGGTTCCCGACCGCCACGCGAGGCCGTCGGGGCCGAAGAAACGCTCGAAGTCGTCGGCTTCGTCCGTGTCGAACTTGGGCCGGCCGTCCTGGAAACACATCTCGAACACCTGCTGGCAGGCGGGCGGCTGGTTGCAGAACTGGCACTCGCCAGCGAGCTCTTCGATGTCGCGGCAGCTCGGAGAGTCGCAGCTGCTGCATCGCAAGACGACGGTCACGTCCTCCGGCTTGGAGACCACGAACTCGCCATCGGCGTTGCCGTCTCCGTCGACATCGCCGTTGGGCGCGACGTTGCGAGCGACGGCGAACTGCTGCGTCTCAATTTTGTGGCACAGCGGCGGGACCTGGTCGCAGATGCCGGCGTCGACGACGTAGCCGAACTGAATCCGGCCGCGCTCCTCGCCCTCGAGCCCGTCGATGAATGTCCACTGGATCTCATCCGAGCCCGGAAACTGGATACCGCCGCCGACGACGTTGTTGTTCTCGGCGGAGAACTCGAGGTCGACCGTGAAAGCCTGCCCCGGGTTGGCGACGATCACATCCTCGTTGGAGATGATGCTCACCGAATCGTCGAACGCGGGATCCAGCAAGGGGCCCTGCGGATCGCCGGTGTTGAAGGGGGAACCATCGGTTCCTCCGGACTGCCCCGCGAGGATCTCGGCGGGGTTGCCGTCGCCAGGGTAGGGCGTGAGCAGACCGCATCCCACGCCCGCTGCCAGTCCGCCCAGCACGTAGACCAAGAAGCCCCGTTGCATCGCCTCTCGTATATCACGCCGCGCGCTCGCCGGCGCGGGTGGTGTTCGCAGCTAAATACCGGAAAGATCTTCGGAAAGGCTGTCATCGGGACCCCCGGAGGTATCGGACCGACCGGTCTCGTCGCGGTGTCAGTCGAGCGCCGACTGGCCGAGGCGAAGGGGGATCGTCGGGGGCGACACGAGGGGCCGAACCTTTGGGGTCGGTGGCTCGGCTCCGAACCAGGGCCGGGTCTGCGGGCTCAGGTCGCCGCCGGACAGGTTCGAAACAGAGCCGCCGGCCATCGTGCCGTCCGACGTGAAACGTGAGGATGCCCGTCCCTCGCGCAAGTTGCGGCGCTCCGATCAGGGCGGCGGGCCGTGCTCACCGGGTGGGCTGATATCTTCCCGGCTCATGCGGAATGCTTGGCCTTACGTGGTGATCTTGGCGCTCTGTGGCGCAACGGCGTGCACCGATTCGGGGAATGGAGACGGCTCCTCGGACACCGATACGGACAGCGACTCGAGCCCGACGGACACCGAGGGCACGGACACCGAGGGCACGGACACCGACGGTACCGACACCGACGGCACCGACACCGACGACCCGAGCGGAGGCGGCGAGGTGACCGAGTGCGGGACGATGCTCGAGGCTGCGCCGAATGGCACGTGTTCGGTCAACGGCGCGGGCAACGGGGGCATGGTCCTGCGCGGGACCGTGTTGGCGCCAGAGGACACCCTGCGCGGCGGAGAGGTCTTCGTGGACGCGAGCGGACGCATCGCGTGTGTGGACTGTGACTGCAGCGGGACGGCCGGATACGACGCGGCTGCGGTGATCACATGTGCCGAGGGCGTCATTTCGCCCGGGCTGATCAACCCCCACGAGCACCTGGGATTCGCTGCGAACCGCCCGATCGGCGATGGCCCCCAACGCTACGACCACCGTCACGAGTGGCGGACCGGTGCGGGCGGCAACATGGAGCTCTCTGTCGATGGTGGCGCCTCACAAGAAGAGGTCTTGGCCGCGGAGCTTCGCTACTTGATGAGTGGCGTGACTTCGATCGCTGGCGCAGGCGGTGAGTCGGGCCTGATCCGAAACCTGGACATCTCGTCGTTGCTCGAGGGCCTTCCCGTGGCCGCGGCGAACACGGACACGTTCCCGCTCGATGACGCCAACGGAACGATGATCGAGCAGGGGTGCAACTATGGCAGCGGCGCCACGACAGCCTCGCAAATCGCCAACGAGTCGGCCTACCTGCCGCACATCGCCGAGGGCATCAACCAAGCCGCGCGCAACGAGCTGACGTGTACCAGCATGGGCGAGCTCGATCTGGTCGCTCGCCAAACCGCCGTCGTACATGCGGTCGGCGTGGGTGCTGTCGAGGCGCAGCTGTTGGGCGACGACTTCACACGGGTCGTGTGGTCGCCGCGCTCCAACGTGGTGCTCTACGGCAATACCGCTCCGGTCACGTTGCTCGATCGCATGGGCGTCGCTCTGTCGTTGGGGACCGACTGGGTCGCCTCCGGATCGATGAACATGCTGCGAGAGCTTCGCTGCGCGGACGAGCTCAACGACAACTACTACGACGGCTACTTCTCGGACGCCGACCTGTGGAAGATGGTCACGACCCACGGAGCCCTGGCCACCGGAACCCACCAGGCGATCGGGATGCTGAAGCCCGGCTACGTCGCCGACATCGCGGTGTACGCGACCGGGGACCGCGTCGACCACCAAGCGGTCGTGGAAGCCGAACTTCCGGACGTGGTGCTCGTGATGCGCGGCGGAGATGCCCTGTACGGCGACGATGCCGTGATGGCTTCCGCAGGGGTGGGCAAGGGCAGCTGCGAGACGCTGGACGTGTGCGGCACGGCCAAACGTGCCTGCGTCGCCGATGACGCGGGCCCATCGCTCCAAGCTGTGAGAGGCGCCATCGAGAGCACCTATCCGCTGTTCTACTGCGACGTCCCCCAGGACGAGCCGTCGTGCGTTCCGACCCGGCCCGAGTACGCCGGCATCCAAGACGGTGATGCCGACGGCGACGGCGTGGGCGACGACAACGACAACTGCCCCAGCATCTTCAACCCGGTCCGGCCGCTCGAGCAGGCTCAAGCCGATGCCGATCAAGACGGCAACGGCGACGTCTGCGACGTGTGCCCGCTCGATGAGTCGGACGCGTGTGCCGGCCTCGAAGGCGCAGACCTCGACGCCGACGGGGTTCTCAACGGCGACGACAACTGCCCGCTTCAGCCCAACGGCGACCAGGCGGACGGTGACGACGACGGGAAAGGAGATGCTTGCGACTCCTGCGGCCAGGCCAACCCGGGCGCGTCCGGCTGCTCCGCGTCGATCGCAGCCATTCGAAACCCCGACGACCCCGCGCACCCCAACGAGGGCACGCCGGTCACCATCAGCGGCGTGTATGTCACCGCAGTTCGTGACGACGGCGCTGGCTTTGTGATCCAGGACGACTCGCTGGAGCCGTGGACCGGAATCACCGCCTTCGGTTCCTCGGCGGGCCTGCAGGTCGGCGACCGAGTCACGGTCTCGGGGACTTATGCGGAGTTCTTCGACCTGAGCCAGATCGAGGACGCCGCCGCGACCGTAGAAGCCTCCGGAGCGTTGCCATTCGATGCGATCGCGTTTGATGTTGCGGACCTCGTCTCGGGCCCTGATGCCGAGCCGTACGAGTCGATGCTGGTGAGCATTGGTGCCGTCTCGATTACCGCGATGAACCCCGATGACCCCGAGGACTTCGACGAGTTCGAAGTCACCGCTGGCTACCGGATCGACGACCAGCTCTTTGGCGCGCTCGACAACATGTGCGCGGTCGACGAAACCTTCGACGGCATCACCGGGGTGCAGACCTACAGCTTTGGCAACTACAAGTTGCTTCCGCGGGACGCGGGCGACTTCGACAACGCGTCCTGCAGCCCGTTCTGAGGGCTGAACTCAGGGGCCGGGTGCCATCTTTTGACGTGTGCCCGGACCCTGTGGCAAACACGGGCCCGTGGCCAAGAACCTTGCTCGCGAGGCCGTCGATTTCGGGTTTCGCACCGCGTACAAGACGGCACATCGAATGCTCCGGGCGTACTGGGGGATTCGCAACCCGCGCACCCATGGCGCGTTGATTGCGGCCTGGTACGAGGACCAGATCCTGCTGGTGAAGAACTCGTATCGCAACGAGTACACGCTCCCCGGTGGCTACGTGCGCTCGGGCGAGACGCCGGAACAAGGGGCAGCCCGTGAGCTTCGCGAAGAGGTGGGCGTGGACGTCTCGCCCTCCGACCTGAGCCTTGTCTACGAGGACACCAAGCCGTACGAGAACCGTCGCGACCACGTGACGATCTGCGAGGTCCTGCTGGACCGGCCGATCGAGCTGGCGGTCGACAACCGCGAGGTGGTCTGGGCCGGGTTCCGGCGCCCCGACGAGGTGCTTTCGCTTCCGATTGTGCCGCACCTGCGCGAGTACCTGAGCGCGGCTCGGCAGAGCAACGCCGGCAATTGAAAGAACCTGAGCTCGAGCGGGGTGGAGACCCGACCGAGCCCAGGCTCTTTCCTGGGCGGAGGCTTCGTCAGCGACGAAGCCTCGGTTGTTCAAGCTAAGTGATGCACGCTGCGGAGTAAGACGAAGACAAGCGAGGTGCGCGTTCGGTAGATGCGCGTTCGGTAGATGCGCGTTCGGTAGATGCGCGGTCGGTAGATGCGCGGTCGGTAGATGCGCGGTCGTTCAAGCTAGGTGCGCATTGGTAGATGCGCGGTCGTTCAAGCTAGGTGCGCATTGGTAGATGCGCGGTCGTTCAAGCTAAGCGTCAGATTCAAGGACAAGTCAGGCAAGGTTCGAACACGGGCGGGAAAAATGAGTCGGCCGGGTCCGTTCAAGTCAAAGTCAGTTCAAGGTCCGCGTAGAGGTCGTTTTCAAGTCAAGCCAAGGAGTCAGTCAAAAAAGCCAAGGCGAACTCTTGCGGATACCAGGACAGAGTGCAGACGCTGTGCCAAATCGTCCGCGCTCGGAAATTGTTGGGAAAACCGTCAATCGAGTCCGAATGCCCCGAATCGCCGGACTGGGGCCATGACGCAAATGCCCGAACCGAGGGCCGATCGGGCTGTCAGACCTGACATCGATGTCGTGTGGGCGCGCGGGGAGGCCGCTGGAGGATCCCTGCGGCCTGCTCAAGTCCACATCGGGGCCGCCGATGGCCTGGAACGATGCCTCTCCAGGACCCCGAACGCCGCCGCGCGCCTCGTTACAACGTGACGTTCTCGATGGTGTGCGACGACGGCGACGCCTTTGGCAGTGCGGTCGTCGTCAACCTCAGTGACTCCGGCGCGCTTGTGCAGACCGAGAACGACTACACCGAAGGTGATCAGCTGTCGTTGGTTCCGGTCGGGGAGGCGGGCGACATCTTGTTCGATCTACCGGCCACCGTGGTCCGCATCCTCGATGACCCGGCGCCTGGCCGCGTCAAACGCTATGGCGTTCGGTTTTCGGGACTGACACTTCCGCGTCTTCGGGCGCTTCGAACCCTGTGCGAGGCGATGCCCCCGACTCCGGAACATCTGCCCGAGTCGAGCGCACCGCAGGGAGGTCCGGCACGCAGCGGAAGCGAGCCCCACTTTCGGATTCGAACTCGGGTTGGCGGGAGCCCCGGGACACCGCGCTGGGCGAGACGACCGTTCGGTTAGAGCACATCTCACAACCTCGTCACAGCGTCTGGCTGGTCTTTGGGCCCGATGGCGTCGTCGCGAACCCTTGCAGTACCCCGGTACAGCTGCGGCTCCGCTTCTAGCCCTCGGCCCCAAATCCTTCGCCAGCCACCGCGTCGAGGCTATGAGGTGTGCTCTAGTCAGACCAAGAGCTTCGAGCCGGTGGCTTCGACGTCTTGGGCCCGGAGGCCATCGGGCTTGGGCGGGACGTTGCACCCGGCCGCAACGGCGGGTCTCGCTTCGATGGTCTGCAGCCACCGTGACAGGTGCGGCAGGCCGTCGATATCAACGCCTGACCAGCGGTACGTCTTTGCCCAGCACCAGTTCGCGATGTCAGCGATGGAGTACGGACCGGCCAGGTATTCCGACTCGCCGAGTCGACCGTTGAGAACCTCGAGCAGCCGCCGCGTCTCTCGCTGGTAGCGCTCGGTCGCGTACGGGATCCGCTCGGGGGCGTAGCGATGGAAGACGTTGGCTTGGCCCATCATGGGGCCGAGTCCGCCGACCTGAAACATCAGCCACTGTAGGGCACACGAGCGAGCCGCTGTCCCCTCGGGAAGCAGTCGCCCGGTGCGGTCCGCAAGGTGGATGAGAATCGCGCCGGACTCGAACACCACGAGGTCGTTCGCGTCGTGGTCGACCAACACCGGGATGCGTCCGTTGGGGTTGAGCGCGAGGAAGGCGGGGTGTTTTTGCTCGTGGGCCTCGAGGTCGACCGGGTAGACCTCGTACCGCAGCCCGAGCTCCTCGAGCGCGATGCTGGCTTTGAAGCCGTTGGGGGTGCGGGCGGTGTAGAGCGTGAGCATGTCGTCACAACACGAACGGGATGACGGCCCGCCGATTCGGCGGCAGGTTCGGGAACGTGCGCCGATACCATAGGTGATGGGAGACCGCTCGAGGGAGCAGCAGCGCGACCGCGAGCGTGGCCGAGGCGAGTCCGGGCTTGGACCAGGTCAAGACCGCCCAGCCTATCCACATCAGCATCTCGCCCAGATAGTTGGGACAGGACACCTCTTCGAAGAAGACCCCTCGCGGCAAGACGTGTCCGACGTCGCCGCGGCTCCGCAGGTTGATGAGCGAGAGGTCGGCTGCACGGGAGATGAGCATTCCGGCGACGAAGAGCATGACGCCGTAGAGGAAACGGATGCTCCACAGCCAGCGCAACGGATACGCGCGCCACGTTTCGGCGATCACCAGACCGTTGAGGTAGGCGAGCGTGGCTGTGAGCGCAGCGCCCAGGACGACGGCGGTCCACGGCATGCGCTTGCGGTGGGTGCCGCGGATGAGCGCCGGATACAGGATGCCTCGCCAGCCATACGCGAGCATCCACAGCGCAAGCATGATGAGCGGCACGACGCCACCGCCTCCCGCGTCGTAGACGGTCCACGGACACAGCACGAGGCCGGGGAGCGCGATCAGGATCCATGCGAGTCGTATGGGAACCCCGCGTGCATCGGGCGGCGCGTGCCGTCCGTACCGGAGCGGGGCTCTTCCCGTGAGCACGAACAACACTCCCGATGCCGCGAACAGGGCACCGAGCATCAGACCCACCGGTGTCATACGAGCTCCGTCCCGCACACGCGGCAGAAGTTTGCGTCGTCCGGGTGCCCCGCCGCGTTGCACTCCTGGCAGGTCACCGGCTGCGCTTCGGGCCCCTTGTTGATGGCCTGAACGTACTCGGCGGAGACGATGCCGGTGGGGACCGCGAGGATTCCGTAGCCGAGCAGCATGAGCGCCGCCGCGATGGCCTGACCCGGCACGGTGCTGGGCGCGATGTCGCCATAGCCCACGGTCGTCATTGTGACGATGGCCCAGTACATCCCGCGAGGGATGCTGCTGAAGCCGTTCTCCGTCCCTTCGATCAGATGCATCGTTGCGCCCATGATCACCACGATGGTGAGCACCGCTCCCATGAACACGGTGATCTTGGCGGCGCTCGACCTGAGTGCGTTGAGCAGCTGGTTGGCCTCGCCGAGCATGCGCATGACCTTCAGGACCCGGAACACTCGCAGCAGTCGCAGCACTCGGATGATGAGCAGCGAGTGTGCGCCGGAGACGACGATGCCGATGAACGACGGCAGGATCGAGAGCAGGTCGACGATGCCGAAGAACGACAGGGCGTAGCGCCGACGCTGCCGGGCGACCCACAGCCGGACGGAATACTCGGCGAGGAACACCACGGTGAACACCCAATCGAGCACCCGGAGCGCGGTGCCGAAGCGAGCCGCAAACGCCTCGACACTTTCGAGCATCACCGCGAGCACGCTGGCGAGGATCAGGATCAGCAAGCCCACGTCGAACGCGCGGCCAGCCGGGGTCGCGGTACCAAAGATGATCCGCCCCAGACGCTCGCGTGCCCCGTGACGGCCGCCAACGGTCATCTCCTCGGTCGGGGGTGAGGTCTCGCTCATGCGTGCGGCAGTGTAGCGAACCGGACCGTAGACAGAACCATGACGTACGAGGACGGGAGTGTGACCACACCTAGCGGGCTACAGCGGCACACTGCTTCCCGACGATGAGCGTTTTTGAAGTCTCCCAAGAGCAGCCGCGCGCCCCTGGCAAGCTGGCGCGGTCTCTGCGCGACTACCAGCTGAAGGACGTAGGCCCCTTCGTGGCGATCCACGTTCTGGCGCTCGCCGGCGTGTTCATGGGCGCCAGCTGGAAAGTCTGGATGCTGTGCTTTGCGCTGTACGTCGTGCGCATGTTCGGGATCACCGGTTTCTATCACCGCTACTTCGCGCACCGCACGTTCAAGACCAGCCGATGGTTCCAGTTCGTCGCGGCGTTTATCGCCCAGTCAGCGGCGCAGCGTGGCGCGCTGTGGTGGGCCGCGCACCACCGCGACCACCACAAGTACTCCGACACCGAGAAGGACCTCCACTCGCCGCGCCAGCACGGCTTTTGGTACTCGCACATGGGCTGGATCTACGACCACAACGACGTCAGCAAGTACGCGCGCATCAAGGACTTTTCGCGCTACCCGGAGCTGGTCATGCTCGACAAGTACTGGCTCGCTCCGCCGATTCTGCTTGGCGTGGCCACCGTCGTGTTCGGCGGACTCTCGGCCCTGCTCGTCGGCTTCATGTTCAGCACCGTGCTGCTGTGGCACGGCACCTTCACGATCAACTCGCTATCCCATGTGTGGGGCACCCGCCCGTACGAGACGTCCGATGACAGCCGGAACAACTGGTTCCTCGCCATCATCACGCTGGGTGAGGGGTGGCACAACAACCACCACCACTACATGAACTCGACCCGCCAGGGCTTCCACTGGTGGCAGTTCGACATCACCTACTACGGGCTCAAGGTGTTGAGCTGGGTGGGGCTGATCTGGGACATCAAAGAGCCGCCCGCCCATATCGTCGCTGGCGTGAAGCGAACCCGGAACGCGAAGCCCTCGGCCGAGCCCTCGGGCAAAGCTGCGACTTCGACGAACTGATCGGGAGCGTTTCGCTCAACCCCGACGCGGCCGTTTCGCCCTCTTGGCGGTGGCCGCGTCGATCATTGGTTCGAGGTGCGGCACGACCAGCGCTTCGTAGCGAGCCCATTCGCCGCCGAGCAGCGCCCACCGAGCGACCAACGCTTCGAAGCCCGTGGAGCTTCGGTACGTCTGCGTGTCCTTCTTGCCGCGAATGCTCGTCGTTTTGGCGTTGCGGCCTCGTCGGACAACAGCGTGCTCGTCCTCGGTGAGTTCGGGCTCGATGATCTCCAGCAGGGCCGCCTGAGCCTCTGCCCGCACGACGTCGGCTTTGATCGAGTCGAGCCGGTCGACGGGGTGGTCGCCTCGACCGCAGACTCGCCACCGGACATCGCGCTCGAAGGCAGCATCGCCAAGCCACGCGAGTGTGCGGACCGACCGCTGGAGCAGGAGTTCGTCAGACACTCAACGACCCTTGAACTGAGGTGCGCGCTTGCCCAGGATGGCGGCGACCGCTTCTTGATGGTCGTCGGTGTTCTGGACCATGCCCTGGTAGCTGGCGGCCAGCTCGAGCGCGGTGTCGAGATCGGTGTCCCAGCTGCGATACGCGGCACGCTTGGTGAGCGACACGGCCAACGGAGCGTTCTGTGCGATGAGCATCGCCCGCTCCCGGGCCGCCTCCACGAGTTCCTCCCGTGGCACGACCGCGTGCACGAGTCCCATCTGCAGGGCTTCGTCGGTCTGCACGATCCGCCCGGTGAGGACCATGTCGAGCGCTCGCGGGAAGCCGATCGTGCGTGCGAGGAAGTAGGCACCCCCGTCACCGGGGACGAGGCCGACCTTGACGAACGTCGACCCCAGCTTCGCGCCCTCGGCAGCGATGCGGATGTCACACATGCAGGTGAGGTCCAGCCCCGCGCCAATCGCCGCGCCGTTGATCGCAGCGACCAGGGGCTTGTCGAATTGGGCAATGCGCCGAGGGATGCTCTGAATGCCGTCGATGTATTGGCGCCTCAGCTCCACCGGACCGCCGGCGAACATGCCGCTGGAGCTCTGCATTCGTTTCAGATCCCCACCAGCGTGAAACGACTTGCCCTCGCCGGTCAGGATGACGGCGCGGACCCTCTCGTCGGCTTCTGCGGCATCGAGTGCGGCGATGAGGCTTCGCACCATCGCTTCGCTGTACGCGTTGCGGGCTTCAGGGCGATCCAAGGTGATCGTGGCCAGCGGGGCGCTGACCTCGTAGCGCAGGTCGGTGAACGACATGCCCGGGACTGTCCCCGAAGCACGCAGGCGTGTCGAGGGGGGTTCACGCACGAGCGGCGAGGCAGATCGTATGGAGGTCGCAGGTGGGGTCCTCGGGCACGAACGCCTCGATACGCAAACCCTCAGCTACGAGGATGGAGGCGTACTCCTGCGGCGAGAGGCTTGCGTGATAGACCGGATCCCCTTCGACGGTCCCAACGACTTCGCCAGCCTGAGGTCCGCACGTGAACAGCAGACCACCGCCGGGCGCGACGTGCTGTGCGAGCCGCGGCAGGCAGGCTCGCTGCTCGTCCGCAGTGAGGTGGAAGAAGCTGTTCCAAGCGACGACACCGCCGAAGGTCTCACCGAGGTCCAGCGTGCGCATGTCGGCGTGGGTCCATCGTTGGGCCGGAAAACGACGCCGCGAGATGTCCAGCATCGCATCGGCGAAGTCGACCCCATGCACGTTCCGACCGGCTTCGATGAAATACTTGGCGATGGGCTCACCCGCACCACAGCCGACATCGAGGACTGCGCTACCCGTCGGCGTGATGGACAGCAGTCGCTCGAGCCAGGGCGCCTCGACCAGCACACGCGCCCGGTGCTGGTCGAACGCGGCGGCGTGCCGCTCGTAGGTGGCCTGGGTCTCGGCGGCGAGCGCCTTGTCGATCATGCGCCGAGTCGCTCGGTGAACGTCGCGACGCCAGCCCCGCGCGGTACGGAGACCCCTTGAGCTTTGAGTGCGGCCTCCATGGCTGCGAGCAGCACGATGATGTGGCGAGGCTGGCACGACGCGCCCATCAGCCCCACGCGCCACACCTTGCCCGCGAGCGGTCCCAGGCCTCCGACGATCTCGATTCCGTGCTGCGCCATGAGGTATGCGCGCACTTTGGCCTCGTCCACGCCATCGGGGACACAGACTGTGGTGAGCGTGGGGAGTCGGTGCTCGGGCGCAACGAGGAGCGACAACCCCATCGCTTCGAACCCTGCCCACATGGCCTCGGCGGTCTTCTGCACCCGTGCGGTGCGGTTGGTCAGCCCCTCTTCGTCGATGATGCGGAGCCCTTCATACAGCGCGTATGCGAGGTTGATGGGGCCCGTGTGGTGGTACTTGGGTGGCGTGTCCCAATAGGTCAGGTTGAGGAGGACGTCGAGGTACCAGCTTCGGCACGACGATCCGCGGTTGCGGATCTTGTCCATCGCGCGGTCGCTGAAGGTGATCGGCGAAAAGCCTGGCACCGCGCTGATGCACTTCTGCGCCCCGGTGTAGACGATGTCTGCGCCCCAGTCGTCGGTGGCAAACTTCGCTCCGCCCACAGACGCGACGGTGTCGACGATCAGCAGCGCACCGTGGTCGTGGGCAAGCTTGGCGATCTCGGGGATGTCTTGCTGGACGCCGGTGGAGGTCTCGCCATGGATGATGCCCACGACCTTGATGTTCTTCTCGTGCTCGAGCGCCGCCTTGACGTCGTCGGCATTCGTCGGCGCTCCCCAGGGGGACTCGACGACGACCACGTCGGCACCGGCCCGCTCCATGATCTGGCGCAGCCGATCCCCAAAGTAGCCGTGTACACAGACCAGGGCTTTTTCGCCCGGCTCGAGCGCGTTGAACACCGCGGACTCCATGGCTGCGGTTCCGGCTCCGGTGATCGCGAGCGTGGCGTCGTTCTTAGTGTCGAACACCATGCGCAGCAATCCGCGCAGCTGCTGCATGAGCGCGACATAGCTGGGATCCATGTAGCCGACCGTGGGGCGAGCGAGCGCCGAGAGCACGCGTGCTGGGACTTCGCTGGGGCCGGGGCCGAGGAGGATGCGCGTGGGGGGGTCGAAGACGAACGGCTCGCTCATGACGACGCCATGGTAGAGCGCATCGCCAAGCGTCGCCACGGGGTCGTGCCCCTCATTCGTCCTCGAACGCGTCGCGACGATGCACCGTGGCTCCGCCATCCTCCTCGTCGTCGATGTCGGCGTCGCGCAGGGCATCGAGCTTGGACAGATCGAATCCGAGGTCGGCGGGCTCGGCCGTCGGTGCCTGGAGCGCAGGTGTAGCCTGCTCCGCCTGTGGTGGCATCTCGAAGGGGATCTCACCTGTGAGCGTGGCCAGCTCCTCGCGCGAGAGCATGCTGCTGGAGTCTTCGTCCAAGACGTCGAACGTGGCCGCTCGGAGCTTCTCGAGCGAGGCCTCGTCGAGCCCTGCCGAGGCCGCCTCGTCGTTGGGGTCGGCCTCGAGCTCGGCATCTTCGCTCTGCGCTGACTCCACACCCGCCCGCATCCGCGCGACGTCGTCCAGGCTGAGCATACCGGTCCCTTCTTCGTCCTCGGACGGTGGAGCGCCGAACATCATGGCGCCTGCGGGCGCTGCTGCGACGCCGACGGGGAGGAACGCGTCGGGAGGCTTGGGTCCGGTCGGCGCCGGGGCTGAGGGAGGCGCGGCGGACTCGGCGATGGCGCCTTCGTCCGCCGGGCCTTCGCCAAGCGCGGTCGGAGCGTCGGGCTCGACGAGGTTCTCGAAGGTGTCCGCTTGGGCCGAGAACTTCGCCGCCTGGTCGCTGAGCCCCCGCTTGCGGCACATCTCCGCCAAGGCTCGCGCCGATTCTCCCGCGGAGGTCAGCGGTGCGACGGGACCGGCAGCCTCGGCGAGCTTGACCGCCTTGGTGTAGAACGCGATGGCCTGAGCCTGCATGCCGAGCTCGGCCGCGAGCGAGCCCGTGAGTCGCCCGCCTTCGATTGCCAACGCCGGCTGGCCCGATCGTTCGGCGGCGACTGTGCCCTCCGCGTAGCAGACCAGCGCTCCCTGTTTGTCGCGCCGCGTCATCTTGCTGGCGCCCATGGAGAACTGACCGGTCGCGACCTGGGAATCCTTGCCCTGCTCAGCGGCGGTCTTCGTCGCGCGAGCGAATGCCGCTTCGCTTTGCTTGGAGCTGCCAGCGGCGAGGAGTTGCCCCCCCAACATCAGCTCGAGGTTGATGGCGTCGCGATGCAGTCCCGCGGCTGCACTGAGATCGCGAGCCTCTCGCGTGGACTGCACGGACTCGGCGGCGCGACCCTGCTTCATGGCCAACGCAGAGGCGATCAGTTTTTGCGCGATGGTGCTGCGGAGCTTTGAATCCGGGGTGGGCTCGGCGGGGGGCGCCGCGCTGGGGTGTTGCGGCGCTGCGACCTCCGGTGTGGCACCCGGCGGCGGACCCCCGGGGACGAAATCCTCGAGCATGGATTCGATGTCTCGGTCCTCGGCGGCTGCATTGGGCGCGACCGCGACCTTGTCCGCACGGTCTCCGAGCTGGTCGGCGATCGAGACGGTCGGAGCTGGCGGCGTTTCGATGATCACGAAGCGTACGGCGGCGAGCTTCGGATCCATCAAGAGCGGTTGCACGCCTTCGTGCCAGGCCTGCGCCGCATCCAGGGTGGTCGGGGAGAGCACCACGACCATGCCGTGCGCGCCTTCGGGTTGGCCGTGTGCGAGCTGCATCAGCGCCGCGGCGAACTGAGCCTGTCCGGTGCCCGTCGCCACGCCCTGCGGCAGAGGATCCAACGACTCGCCGTGGGGCTCCATCAGTTCGGCCCGGTGCGCGTGCTGAGCTCGCGCATGTTCGGCGCGCTCGGACCACTGCGGAGCAAATCCGGTGTGTTCCTGCTCGAAGAGATAGAACGGCGCGGTGTTGGCGGGGTCGCGCTCATAGGCCATCACCGCCTCGATGCATCCCTTGCGGGTGCGAACGGCGGCACTGACATGCAACAACTTCGTCGCGGGCGTCCGCACGAATGCTGTCATCGCCTCGAGGAGGCGTTCCATGGGCGAGCCGAGGGACTCCATCGTCTCAGTTGATCTTCACGTTCGCGGCTCCGACGTTGACCATCCCGAGACCCGCGATATCGACCACCGGCCCCGAGACCTTCGCAGAAGCCGGTGTCAGCTCGAGTGCCGAGGACTTGGTCCCGAGCTCCACGGTGGAGCCCGTTCCCTGGATCTTGGTTGAGACCATCAAGCTGGCCTGCGAACCATGTGCGGAGACGGTTCCACCCCGGACGGTGACGTCGGTGGTGAGGGCGAAGAACGCTCCCCCCGAACTGCCCAACTCGATGTCCTTGGCGATCTTGAGCTCGCTCTCGTGCACAGACTTGAACTGCACATCGGAGTTGAGGGCCATTCTTCCGCCCTTGGTCGAGGTCACGTTCATCGACCCCTCTTCGTCCATCACGAATGCCACAGCGGTTCCCTTCGTGGTGAGGCTGGCCCCGGTGTTGAGGAGAAGCTTGGTCTGGCCTCCCGAGGCGACGCTGATGCTGTCCGGCTTCAGGATGATGGCCGAGGTGCCACACTCCAGAGTGATCGCCTTTGGCGCCCTGATCGTGATGCTGTTACCGGCCTCCTGCGTAATGCACCCGGTCACCGACAGCGCGTGGTTGGACGGCTCCGTCGCCGCTGTGCCGTCCTCCGGAGGGGGCGCTCCGACCTGCACCGTCTGGTGTCCGGTCACGTTCAGCGCCCGTTCTCCGCCGACGCTGACGGTCTGATTCGCACCGACGCTGACCGATTGTGTGGCACCCACGCGCTGCGCATGGGCGCTGCGGACCCGCTCGGTGTGGTTGCGCTGGGCGTGAAAATAGACCTCCTCTTTGCCCGCTGCGTCCTCAAAACGGAGCTCGTTGAAACCGTTGCCGCCCGGGGAACTCTGGGTCTTGATGCCGCTTTGGGTCTTGTTGTCGGGGAGCGAGTACGGAGGGGTGTGGCTACCGCTGTAGACCGAACCGACGCATACCGGGCGGTCGGGATCGCCACCGAGGAAACTGACCAGCACCTCCATGCCGATCCGCGGAATGAACTGGGTGCCAAAGCCGGCGCCGGCCCAGCTTTGCGCAACGCGCAGCCAGCAGCTGGTGTCGGTGTCGCGGTCGCGTTGCTCGCGATCCCAGTGCATGCGCACCTGGACGCGGCCGTGCTCGTCGGTGTGAATCTCGTCGCCGGAGGGGCCAACGACTGTGGCGGTCTGCACCCCGAAGATCCGTGGGCGGGCTGCCTGTTGCGGCGAGAACGTCTGCTCGATCGATGCGCAGACGAAGCGGTTGTCGTAATTGCTGCCGCCTCGGCCGCCGAGTTCGACTTCGGGGTTGTCGGCGCTGTGGGCGACCCGGATGCAGTAGTACGGCCCGTTGAGCTCGGTGTCGGGGTGTCCGTCGAGTTCGAACGTGGCGCCCGGAGACATACTCATGACGTTGGAGCTGCCATCGAACACGCTCGCCTCCAGCGCAATGAGGTGTTGGGCGCGGTTCAAGCGGTCAGCGGTGTTGTCGAGATGCGGACCGGCGCCGCCTGCATCCTCTTGGAGGCGCCGACCTCCGTGGCTGTACGTCGCGCCGATGTGCCGCGCAGAGACTTGCTCAGGCTCAATGGAGGCATGCAATTGGCCGGGGGAGGCCTGTTTCCAGTCCCACTGCTCGTGTTCGCCGTGCCCGGCGTGGACACGGTGCTGCCATGTGAAAGAAGCGATCGTCTCTTCGTCGGCCAACTCACCGCGGTCACCCCGGACACAGACGTGTTGCGGTGGCGGGGAAGCATCGAGACCTTCGACTGTGCGCAGCACGGACCCGAAGCGGTCGTGGTCGTCAAAAAGGACCACTCGCTCCATCGATTCGTCGGCCTCGAAGGCCATCGTGATGCCGTCTTCGGCGAGGATCCGCTGCAGGAAGCTGAGGTCCGTCTCTTGGTACTGGACGCAGTAGTCACGGGTTGAGAGGTCTTGCGCCAGCCGGGTCACATCGAGGTCGGCGCCGCGGCTCGAAAGGAACTCGCCCGCGACCTCCTGCGTGATCTCGACGACAGTCGAATCTTGGAACACACGACTCCGCCGGGTGTTGCCCAGCAAGTCGAGTGCGGGCACCACCAACAAGCGTGCGTGGTAGGCCTCGGAGAAGGCGCCGATGTACTCCGTGGTCGACACGACGCCGTGGAAGAATCGTCCGTCATTCTCGGCGGGGTTGGCCCTGTCCTCGCGCAGCATGTGTAGCGTGAAGTCGGCGCCCGCCAGCCTCGAGGGATCGAAGTGCGGGTGGTTGGTCATGACCTCGATGATCATGCGCCACGGCCGGCCCAACTCTTCGCGGAGGTCGACGTGACGAACCCGAAGGTAGGTGCCGTCGAGCTCCAACGGCTCGGAGTAGGGACCCCAGGCCGGCGCCACGAGTGTGGCGTGATACTGGACGAGCGGTAGCGCGGACGGCGGGGCCATAGCGAGCCCCCGGAGTGTAGCGAGTTTTCCTCGCTTCCCCTTGTTCGCCGTCGGTACCCTGTCCGCTGGGTCCGTATGGTTGAGCTGGCCGATGGTGGGGCTCACAGCCCCGGACCGCCGACGCGCGAGCTGTTACAGGGGGACAGGCGGTCCCGTCAAGCCCTCGTGCGGATCCACCGAACCGCACCGATACCTGTCCGACGCGGCCAGATCGGGAAAAAATGCTCGCGCGGCTATGCTTCTCGTGTTGGTCGTGTCCACGCGGTCGGAAAATGCGTATCCTCCTCGCCGTGAAGCTCGATCCGGACAAGCTCACCGACGCGCTCGTTGAAGCGTATGACCTGACTCCCGCGCAGCGGCAGGTCATCTACTTCACGCTGATGGGGCAGACGATGGCTCAGATCTCGACGCGGACGGGCAAGGCCATTCGTACGATCAAGCTGCACCGCACCGAGGCGTTCGCTCGCCTCGCGGTCGGTTCGACGGGTGAGCTGTGGGGACTGCTCTTCAAGATGGCCGGCCACGAACTCGAGCCGCTGTCGGACCATCCCGTTCGTTGGGAAGAGTTGTTCAAGACCTGCGGTGCGACAGTCGATATCGATCGCATCATGCGACTGACCGGGCGCCCGCGCCGGGTCGTGATCAAGAAACTCAAAGACTTCGGCTACGAAGTCGCCTGACCGCCACTTCTTTCCCTCGAGGTGAAAGCCTCACGAGCCCGAGACACCGTCTCCGCTTCGTGAGGCTTTTGTCGTTCTTTCATGCGCCGTCGGTGCGGCACAGCTCGACAATGCTCCACACCGTTGGATCGCCGGACTCCTGGCCCTCGCGTTCGCACTGTGCGTACTTCCCAAGCTTGTGCAGTGCACGAACTCGGTGGCGTTCTCGTTGGGTCTTCTTGGTCGCCCAACACGCCTTGTGCTTGGTGTGTCCCAGGACGGTCTTCCACTCGCCAAGCAGCGCCGCGTCGACGGTCTCCTGACGAACGGCCGCGCAGTCCTTTGATGGCTTCTTGGTGGGAGCGGCCGTGGGCTTGTGCTTGCTCTTCTTGGCCCGGGTTGGCTTGGGGCGCGACTCGACCGATACGTCGGGCTCGGGCTTGGGGTCGAGCTCAACCTCAACCTCAATCCTGGGCTCGACCTCAACCTGGGGCTCGGGATCAACCTCAATCTGGGGCTCGGCTTCGGGCTCAGGCTCCGGTTCATCGGGGGCCTGAACAGCGCTGGCGTGTCGATCTGTCGAGCCGGCGTCGGCGGCCTTGTGAGCCTCGTTCGCAGCGACTGCTTCGGGCCCATCTGTCTTGGGCTTGGTCGCCATCGCGTGCGGGCGGACCAGCCACCAGCCCGTCAGGCTGCCCAACACGATGACCACAGCGGCCGCCACCCCCCACAGAGCGGGTCGCAGGGAGAATCCGGCAGCAGGAGGGGGCACGACCTGGGTGCCGCCGCGTTGCGCGCCACGTTGCGCGCCGCCGGGGCGGACTATCGGTGCAGACACCAGCGATACGTCCAGTCCCAGGCCGGGGAGGATGGCGATCAGTTTCGCCTCGACCTCGCGGGCCGATTGAATGCGACGCGTGCTGTCGGTCTGAAGCATCCCTTCGAGCAGCGCCTGAAGCTCGGCGGGGACAGGCGGCAGGCCCTCCAGGCTCGCACCTCGCAAGCCCCAACCTGCCTTGGGTGGTGCACGACCGGTGAGCATCTCGAGCAGGACCACGCCCATCGCCCAGATGTCCACGGTCGCGATGTCGGAGACACCGGCGGCTTGCTCGGGCGACATGTACTGGGCGGTGCCAATGACGGTGCCCCCCGCGGTCAGGTCCTGTGAGCGGCCGGTCTCGGCGAGATCTGCGGAGATCCCAAAGTCGAGCACCTTCGCAACTTCACGCCCGGCGCTGGACTCGAGCATGATGTTCGAGGGTTTGATGTCGCGATGCACGACATCCATCTGATGGGCCGCAGCTAGACCTGCGGCGACATCGCGCATCAGGGACACCGCGCGGGCGACTTCCATTGGCTCCTCGCGGCCCAGGAGTTGGTCGAGCTCGTCGCGGAGGTCGTGTCCGCGTACGAGATCCATGACCAGGTAGCGACGGCCATCGGGGAGGCTGCCCACGTCATGCACCGACACGATTTGTGGGCACCCGGAGAGCCGACCCATGACCAGCGCCTCTCGGTCGAATCTGGCCACGAAGTCCGGTTGATGCACGTAGCCCGTGTGCAACACCTTGATCGCAACGCGGGCGTTGGTGGTGCGATGGTGTCCCAGGTAGATCGTCGCCATCCCGCCATCGCGCAGGACGCTGTCGAGAACATGTCGATCGGCCTCGGTGCCGGGCGGCAGGAGCTCCGGCATCGTCGGGAGTACGGCGGTGACGATGTCAGGCACGGCTTACTCGGAGGCCTGAGTGTCGTCGGCGGAGTCGTTCAGGATGAAGTACGCGGCGGCACCGGCCGCGGCCAGAGCGAGCACAAGCCCCGCAACAAACATGGCGACGGTCCTCACCGGGCTGCGTTCTTGGACGACGAACCTCGTCATCGACGGCTCGTTGGCCATCGGAAACTGCGCACCGGGGGCCTGTCCAGGGGGGGGCGTTGGGACCGCGCGAGGGGGCGCCGAAGTGGCGACGGATGGGGGCCGCTGGGGCGCTGGGGCGCCGGGGCGGGCGTGGGCAAGGCCGTACTGACTCGGCGGTGCGATGAAGGCGGTGCCTTCTTCAGGCTGGGCACCGGGCGCTGCTGCGGCCTGTGCCTGGGGGTTGGGGAGGAAGGCCGTCGGCTCTTGGACCGCATCCTGGGTCCCTGGCAGGCCACCACCGTCGAGGAACATTGTCCGCTGGGGCGCTGCCGGAGCGGCGTTCGGTGCAGATGGAGACCCCGGAGGTGGGGCGGCAGGCAATGGCGCGGAGGGAGCGAGCGGAGCCGGCATCGAGGGTGCTGGCATTGCGGGAGCCGGCGTTGCGGGAGCCGGCATCGCGGGAGCCGACATTGCGGGAGCCGGCGTTGCGGGAGCCGGCATCGCGGGTGCCGACATTGCGGGAGCCGACATTGCGGGAGCCGGCATCGCGGGTGCCGGCATTGCAGGACCCGGCGCGGGGCGGGCGGCGGATGCCTGGCTGGGTTCGACAGCCGAGCGAGGTCGGCTCGAGCCCAGCAGACTTCCGACGACCTTCGAGAGCTCGACCCGGCAGTCTCGGTAGCCTCTGAATTGCTTGAGCATGTCCAACGCTGCCTCGGCGGACGGGGGGCGCCCCGCTGGATCCGAGCTGAGCAACGATTGTCGCAACCGCTCGAGCTCGGGTGCGACGGGCCTGCGCAGGGCAGGCATGACGCCGCGGATCACTTGGGCGTGAAGCTGTCGGTCATCCCTGAAATCGCCGCGAAAACGGTTGCCGTCGAGGAGCTCGTGCAGCAGGGCACCGACGCCGTACAGGTCGAGGGTCGGGGCCTTGGTCCGCGTGGTGAGCTGCTCGGGCGCCATGTACCGGAGCTTGCCCTTGACGTGCATGCCCGAGCTTTCCTCGATCACCGTATGCGCGACGCCGAAGTCGAGAAGCTTGACGTCACCCGCCGTGGAAACGAGGACGTTTTGAGGAGAGATGTCGCGGTGCACGATGCACAGCGGGACGCCACTGGGATCGGTGAGCTGGTGGGCGTACCCCAGGGCGTGGAGGAGCTGTCCCACGACGAAGGAAATCATCGAGCCACGCACATCGGCGTTGTCGATCAGCTTGAGCGCCTCGCGGAGCCGTACCAAGTTGATGCCCTCGACCCACTCCATGACCATGTAGCTGACACCGCCGTCTTCGCCTTCGTCGAAGCACTGCACGATGTTGGAGTGGCTCATGAGGCCAGAGACCTCGGCCTCGGTCCGAAACATTCGACTGTAGCGCGCTTCGCCAGCGAGGTGCGGCAGCACGGCCTTGATCGCCACGGGTCTGCCGCGTCCACCCTTGCGTGCGAGCCAGACCTGCGCCATTCCGCCTTTGCCGGCGGGTCGGATCAGTTGGTAGCCGCCGACGACATCGCCCTCGGCGAACGCTGCTCGGGCGCCACTCATGCGAGCACGCGCTCCAAGCAAACAGATTCACTATGCGATCGGCGAGAGGGCGTCATGCGCGTCTCGTCCATCGTCGCGCCGTCCGGCGCCGAGGTCAAAGCCGTTCGTGAGTGTCGGACATCTTCGACTGGAGGGCCTCCAGAGGGAGTTGGACCCGTGTTCGCGTCTGCAGCCAGTCGGCGAAGCCCCTCGCGGTCCGAGGAGCCGCGGATCCCCAGCGCCTCAGCGTCCGGAGCCGGACGACATCGACCCAGCCGCCGCCGTCGATCCACGCGACCGATCCTGCGGGGCGGGGCAGCACCCGGCGCCGCCCGGTCTCGAGGTCGAGCAGCACGACCTCGGTGGCCGAAGGTTTTGCCACCCACAGCTGGCGCCCGTCTGGCGACACGTGGACCTCTGGCGTCTCGGGCCCGCGCAGGGGTTCCGCGGGCAGGGATATGAAACGATCTCGGGAGAGCTGCCACAGCAGCGCGCGTCCGCCCGAGGTTTCCAGCACCAAGCCGGTGCCATCTGCCGTCGCAAACAGTCGCCTCAAGCCGTCCTCCTCGAACACGGTGTGCAGCGCGTCGTCGGCATCGACCTGCCCGACATGCAGGGTGGACGCGCCGTCGCCAGCGTGAATGGAAGCGATTCGCAGCGCGCCACTGGAATGAAATCCGGCGGCGAGGATGTGCTTGCGATTCGGTGCCCGGAGGCGGGTGCGATCGCCGCTGGCGGCGTCCCATGAGGAGACGTGACTTTGGTACGCGATCGCGACGCGATCTCCGGACGGCGAGACGTGCAGCGTACTCGGCTCGCCGTCGGTGCTTCCCAGCGCGCGGGAAGGGGCGCCGTCCGTGGGATGCACGGCGAGATGACAAGTCGGGCTGTCGAACGGACACGCGAGCTTGGCGATCACCGAACCGTCGGCAGACCACGCGAAGGACCCAATCGCGCTGTGTCCGGTCGTTCCCAGCGCGACGGGTGCCGCGGGAGCGTCGAGGTCGAGGACGTGGAGTGTTCCGTCGGGGGCTTCCAGCGCGACGTGCCGTTGGTCTTCGCTGCTGGCGATGGCGTGTACGGACATCGAGAGCTCGACGATTGCGTGCGAGTCGTGCCCCTGTGCGCTGCCAAGCACGACCCCATCCGAGGTCACCGCGACGACGGCGTCTGCACGCGCGTGAACGCCGACGACGTCGCCTCGTGTCGCGACATCGATGCGGTGCTCTCCCGCAGGACGTACGCCTCGTTCATCCGGCCCGGTCCGCCAAACCGTGACGCCATGCTCACCCGCCCCTGCCGTCCAACGACCCTGCCGGGACACCGCGAGGTCGGAAATCTCGACCTGGGATTCCAGCGAAAACGGGGTGCCGTCTTCGAGGGTTGCTGCGGTGCCCTGTGGACTCGCCGCGACCTGAACGCTGCCGTCTTGGGCCCGTGCCAGCTGGTTCACATCACCGGGAACCCCGGCCGCGGCTTCGGTGCCCTGGGTCCCGTCCCACGCAGCGGGCCCGCCCGAGGTCAGCGCCACGACGCGCTGCTGCTTCGGAAACCATACGAGCTTGCGGATTGCGCGGTCTATGCCCATCGTTCGGTGGGTCTTCCGTCCGAGGAACGAAAGACTCACGCGACCGCTCCTGTCCCCAGAGGCCAGAGTGTTTGCGGTTGGGTGAAACGCCAGGGCGCCGACCGCCGCAGCGTGTTCGCGAAGCCGGACGGTGGCGTCGCCGCGCAAGACGAGCACGGTCCCATCTTCTGCACCGATCGCGGTTTGACCCCGACCGTCGGTCGTCACGGCCGTCAGCGGACCGTCATGAACGCGACGTGTGACAGGGGTGTTGGACGCCGGGCCCAGCGTGGCCAGCACCCCGCCCGTCAAGAGCACTTGGAGGTGACCGTCGGCCGCGAGTGCGATGTCGATCGGGTGCGACTCAAAGGCTGTGGTCTTGGCGGCAGCGGCCAGCGGCGTCGCCCAGCGCAACACCGAGCCTGCCTCGGTGAGCGCCGCGAGCTGGCTCGACCGGGGCGCAAAGACCACGCGCCGGGCAGGAGTCGCGGTGGCATGCAACGCGAAGACCGGGCCCCGTCTCATGGCCTCGGTTGCAGTCGAACGAGCGGCGGCAAGCCATTCGGTGTCAGCCATCGAGAGATGCTTGAGTGCTGCGAGGCTCGCGGTGGGGCTCTGCGAAGTCGCTGCATGAGCGAGAACGAGGTCGTTCCAGCGCTGTGGAATGCTGCGTGCGCGGAGCCGCTGCAGTTCCACTTCGGCATCAGGATCCCGGGAGGCTTCGAACTCGGAACGGATCCGAATGCCCTCTGGAGACAGGGCGTCGGAACTCGCGTTGGACCAAAACGTCGACCCGCCGAGCGCGAAGGCTACAAATCCCGCGCCCCACGCCGTACGGCGCCAGCGGCTGCGCGACGTAGGGAGAGCAAGATCAGCCAGCAGTGCTTCCATCGTCGGGAAGCGAGCGGCCGGGTCCACGCTGAGGCCTCGGACCAGTGCCTTGTGAATGCTGGCGGGGACGGCGGTGTAGCGGGGGGCGGGCTCGACATTGCCGTCGAGCACGTTGTGCCGAAGCTCTTCGATGTGCTCGCCCGCGAACGCACGATAGCCATACAAGGCCTCGAACAACGACGAACAGAAGGCGTACTGGTCTGTGCGAGGGTCGGTCGGCCCGGCCAGATGTTGTTCCGGGGCCATGTACGCCGGCGTCCCCATGACCACCCCGGTGTGGGTCAGCGAAGGCTCTCGCTGCGGGCTCGGTGTGTTGGGGTCCAGATCGATTTCGCTTTGGCCATCGGTACGGGCCAAGCCGAAGTCGACCACACGCACCACGAGGTCTGAGGTGCGGACGAGGACGTTGTCGGCCTTGAAATCACGATGGACGATGCCGGCTGCGTGGGCTGCACACAGTCCTCGCCCAGCATCGACGTAGCGGGCGAGGACCTCCCGCCAGTCCCGCGAGGGCTGCCACTGCTTGAGCGTACTTCCCTCGACGTACTCCATCGCCACGAAGACCTCATCCTCGTGGGTTCCGACCTCGTACACCTGGATGACGCTTCGATGGGAGAGCCGGGCGATCGCCTGCGCCTCACGTAGCAATCGCTGCCGAGCGGTGTGGGGTACGGGCCCATACCCGGCACGCAACAGCTTGACCGCGACCTTGCGGTCGAGCTTGTCGTCGTAGGCGGCGTAGACGACCCCCATGCCGCCAGCGCCGATCCGCTTGATGACGACGTACCGGCCGATGCGGGTTGGTTCCTGCGAAGATGGACGTTCGGGGAGATTCCCGTCTGGACTCCTCGTCCCGCCGGCCGCTTCGAAGAGTCGGGCCTTCACCCCAGCTCGGATGTTGCCCATCCACTGACGCGACTCGTCCGAGCCCGGGGCGGCGGGGCTGGGCACCGCCTCACCCGGCGGCAGGGTGGGGTCGGTCTCGAGGGCCACCACGGTCAAGTTCAGCAGAACCAGGGGCGGGACGGTAGGTTTCGTCCTTTGCGCCATAAACGCCCGATTGGGCCGGTTTACTGCCGATTTACCCCGCGTTTGCGGCCAACCCCCCGGTTCGCAGGTCACGATCATCGGACCGGATCGCCTCATGAACGCCTTGCTTCGCGCCACTGTCTTCTCTCTTCCGTTCCTGTTCGGAGTCTCCTCTACCGCCCTTGCGGCGCCGCCCGACGCTTCGGTCGAGACCCCGGAGAAGGGCAAGAGAGCGAAGAAGGCGAAGAAGGCGAAGAAGGCGAAGAAGGCGAAGAAGGCGAAGAAGGGCAAGAAGGGCAAGAAGGGCAAGAAGGGCAAGAAGGGCAAGCATGTTCGCGGTCTGTGTGGGTCGCTGTCGTGCACCGACGCGCAGGCCGAGCAGATCGGCGCGCATCTCCAGGCGCTTCGGGAACAACAACGCACCACGAGAACCGGACAGCAGGCGTTGAACACGTCGCTCTCGCGCGAGCTGGCCAAAGAGAAGCCGAGCAAGAAAGAACTCGAGCGCATCCAGAAGGACCTCGCCCGAATGCAAGCGAAGATGGCGGACGCCACGCTCGACACGCTGCTCGACATTCACGCCGTTCTCGACGCTACGCAGCGCCGGCGCTTGTCCAGCATGGTGGAGCGCGGCGGACTGCGCAGACTCTTCAAGGGGGGCCATCACGGCCACAGACCCGGGAAAGGGCAGCGCGGCGCGGCAAGCAGAAAACCGATCTGAGCCGAGGCCCCGCTCACAGCACTCGCGGACACGGGCGGGAACTTTTCTCGCCGCCGAGCGGTGGGACAGCGAACATGCGAATGTCCGCGACCCCATGGTTGGGCGCGGCGTTGGGGTTGATGTGCGCCACGGGGTGCAGCGAATCCGACGTCGGCGCACCGTGTCAGCACGCGCAGGGCGACGTGCCTTCCGAGCCGGTGATCTCCTTTCCCTCTCTCGGCTGCGACCAGTTGTTGTGCGTGTTCGGGGAGACGATCAAGGCGCCGCCAGACCCCTGCGATTCGGACTCGGATTGCACGGAGATGTCTGGAGGCGTCGAGTCCTTCGTCTGCGCAAACAACCTGTGCACCGTCGCCCAGGAGACCGTGCTCGAGCGCTCGATGTGCTCGACGACCTGCGACTCGGATGCGGAGTGTGAGAACTTCGCGGATGGGACGCGCTGTGAGGCGGGTTTCACCTGCGCGCCGCTGATGTCTCTGGGGGACTTCTGTTGCCAGAGCGTTTGCGTGTGTCGCGACGGCCTGGATGTGGCCGGTTCGGAGGCGCTCGAAGCGGCGTGTGAGGCCGGCGATGTGCCGGGCTGTTTGTGACGGTATCCCGCTGCCAAAGGGGGGTGGCTGACGGATTCGCAGTCTGCGCCGCCCCCGCCCAGAGCGTGCCTAGGAAACCTACATCGGCCTCGCGTGTGATGTCCTTGCCCGCAGGCAGCCGTTGTCGGCCGTTCTCGGGGCGCCGGGATGGACTCGCCGAAAAATACCGCCGATCGAAACGCGTTGGCTCCACACTACCAGGGGTGTCTCGCAAGAGACGCGTCACAGGGGTATGGGGCTCACAGCGGCATTGCTGGCGACCGCGTTCACGTTCGGACCGAGCGTGTCGGTGGAAGTCGTGGCCCAGGGGCCGCACGCGGACGAAGCGACCGCGCTGGCGGGCTGGTTGGTACAGCGGCTGATCGACGAGGGCTACACGATCGCGCCCCCGGGCCAGGCGGAGCAGGCCGACCAGGTGCTCACGCTTCAGGCCGATGCCGAGGTGCTCACGGTGCGCGGTGGGACCGAGACCTTCGAGATCGAGCCGGGCGCTCCGGCGGTCATGCGCCTCGAGGCATTGCACCGGGCTCGTCTACTGTTGGAACACGCCCCCAGCGGGCAGCCTTCGGGCGAGCCTCTCCATCCGCTGGGCTCCGAAGTCTTGGGCATGCGTACCGAGGCCGAAGCCCCCGAGGGTGCTGCCGGCGCCCTGGAGTCGGCGTTGTTGGAGGCGGGCTACGTGCTCACGCCGCGGCCACGACCCGGCGACCCCGTGCTGTGTGTCGTGCATACGGACGCGCGCCTGGGTGCTTCGCTCTCGCGTGGAGGCGCCGCGTGTCCGGACCCGACGATCCATGTCCCTTACGATCAGCTGCAAGGCCCCGACGGCGCCGATGCGATCGTGGCGCTCATCGAAGGCGAGTCCAAACCCGCATCTGCACCGGCCGCGCCTTCCGTCGTGCCGCCCGGCATCACCGACGAGCCGTCTGCGACCGCTCCGCCAGCTCCGCTCGACGACAAGCAGGGCTTCCTGAGCAAGGAGTCCGAGTTCCGGCTCGGGGCGGACGTCGGCGCCGTGGCGCGAGGAGATGTCGATGCCTACGCCCGCGCGCACATGCGGTTGGGCAAGCTTCAGGGTCCGGGAGGGCAGCTGCACGTTGGTGTCATTCCATCGCGCTCTGGTTCGGTCCGGGCGCTCGACACCACGCTCGCGGTGGGTCCCGACTTTCGCTTCGGACGGCGTCGCTTCGGCGCCGAGGTGGGGCTCGTCGCGGGAGCGCTCGTTCACGCCTACGCGGACGAGTCCGTGCGCGGCGGCTCGGCCAGTTGGTACGTCGGGCTCCCGGCAGCCGTGTCGTTTGGCCGCCGGTGGGACCGGATGCGCGTGCATCTGTTTACCGAAGGGTTTGTGACCGGCGGCCGCTTGCAGCACATCCGAGACAACGCGCCCGACTGGGCTCGTTCGGCGTGGGGCGTCCGTGCGGGTCTGGGCATCACCTGGGGATGGAACATCAAATGAGTGATCCGCTCGCAAGTCCGCACGCCGTCGAGGGCGTCGGGACCCCGGTGGTCTCCCGGACCGACCGTGTCGAAGCGCTGTACCTGCAGCACCGCGAGTTCGTGTATCGGCTGGCCTTGCGGTACGGCTCAGGCAGCCACGCGTGGGCGGAAGATGTCGCCCAAGAGGTGTTCGTGCGTCTGTTCGATGTGCTCGAGTCCCTCGATGAGCGATCCGAGCAGGGCGGGATGGAGCCTTGGTTCTACCGAGTGACCACCAACCGTTGCCTCAACCGCCTTCGCGCCGAGCGGCTGCGCAACGCGGCGCCTGTCCGGTGGCTGCTCGGCCGTCGCAACACCGATCCTCGGGATCCGGAGCGCGTGGCCGCGGTACGTCAGGGACTCGAGCAGGCCTCAGCTGTGATGGCCAGCCTGCCGCCCAAGGAACGCGTGGCGTTCTCGATGCACGTGCTCGACGGGAAGAAGCAGATCGAGATCGCCGAGGTCCTCGGGCACAGCAAGGGCTACGTGTCCAAGTTGATCGCGCGGGCCGAAGAACGGGTCCGCGCTGCAGGATGGGAGCTTCCCGATGCCTGAACGAAAGCCCGATAGCCACTCCGGTCGCCATCCCGATCCAAGGCCAGATCTGGTGGCGGTCCTCGACGAACTCGAGCGCAAGCGCGAGGCGGACGGGATGCCCCTGGGGGCCCGCAACCGCCTTCAACTCGCCATCCAGAGTCACGAATCGGGCCGACAGACTCGCTGGCGCCGCTGGGTTCCGGCTGCTTCGTTTGTCGCCGGCGCCGCCTTGGTGCTCGCCGTCGTGGGGAGTCGGTGGGCTTCATCTTCCGACGCTCCGGCAGCGTCGGCCGGCGTAGCATCCGCCGCCGCGGTGCGATCTCCGGCGGCCGTTGGGGCATTTCATGTCGAAGGACCCTCGGAAGACTGCCTCGTTCGGGCAGCCGACGACGCAGCCGACCTCGCCGCGCATTGCAGCCTGGTCGCCTCGCACATGACCGTGCAGGCTTGGGAGGCCGCGACCGTTCGCACCGAGGGTCGCAACGTTCGCGTACGTTCGGGAAAGGTACTGTTCGAGGTCGAGACGGTGCAGCGTGGCGAGGATCCTGTAGAAGTGGTCGTCAGTCACGGAACCATCGAGGTCGTCGGCACCCGGTTTGCTGTCGAGCAGCAAGATGGCGGGGGCCACGTCGACCTTCTCGAGGGAAGAATTCGTTTCCATCACCCTGACGGGCGTGTCGAGGACGTTCTGCCTGGCCAGCGTTTGTCCTGGGGGGAGCCGCTCATCGTTGCGGCGGAGAGTGAGCTCGAAGTCCAGCCCGTCGCTGTCCGTGCGGCCGAGGTGGCGGGCGCGAACCAAGACGTTGAGCCCGCGCGCCGCCGCGGTCGTGTTCGCGGCACCGATGCGCAGGCGGCCGCCATCATCGAGCGCGTGACCGAGCTTCGCGCCAACAAGCGTTTCGGGGCAGCGATCACCGAGCTGAGACGGGCGCTGCGTCGCAGCTGGGACGGACGCACGGCGCAGGTTCTCAGCTACGAGCTGGGCGAGCTACTGCGGGCGGCCGAGGATCCGCTGGGTGCGTGCGAGCACTTCGTTGCTCACCAGCGCAAGTACCCGCAGGGCCGCTACGCCTCGGCGGTCGACCGCGTCCTCGCACGTCTCGACTGCGAGTGAGCGGCAGACCGCGGCCTTTGCACGGGAGGGCCGAGACTCACTTCGCCGGAGCCAGCGGTTCGCGAAGCTCCCAGCACACCGAGTTCTCCAGCGACTTCGGCAGCAACGCGACTTTGCGTTTGCCGCCCTCGGTGTCACCGATCACGATGTGGGTTGGGCACTGCACTTCGTCGGCGGTGTGTGCCGTGGCGCTGAGTGTCGAGGCGTCACAGGGGACGCCCAAGTAGTCCTCACATTGGGCCTGGGCCAGCCCGCCGAGGCGGTCCGCACACGCGGATGCTCCCGACGTGGGTTTGGCCGCATGCAGGACCAGGACCTGACCGCCCATCACCGGAATGCCATCGCGCCCGCTGTCGGCCACGTTTCGATTCGCGGTCCGCAGGATCGCCTGCTCACACTTGAGGCTCTGCTCGTCCAGCGTCTTGAGCAAGACGGTCTCCCCTCGAACCTCGATGCTCACCTTTCCATTCGAGAGCGCCCCTTTGGGGATCTGTGCCGTATTGATGGACCACCGATTCCCGAACACCGCGGGGCAGAACGGGCCGGTGCCTTGCACGGGGTCGAGGCTTCCGCGGAGCAGTCCCTCTTCGCTGAGTGTGACCAAGCCGGTGCATACGGTCTCTCCGAACGCACCCTTGCGAACGATGAGCTGATTCGCCTTCGACTCGAACATCACGGCTTCCTCGAGCTCGAGGATTTGGTCGCTACGGGTCGGAATGATCTGCTTGCCCTCGAGCCGCACCCCTTCGGCGACGGCATACGGGTTCTTGCGCCCGTAGGATCCCGCCATCGACTCGGGAACGGCGTCGACGAGGGACCAGGCTTCCCAATCCCCCTGAAGGCTCGCTTCGCACTTGCTGTCGCTGTCCATCTTGAACATCGTCAGCAGCAGGCGGGTGCCGTGGCGGTCGAGTGTGCCTTTGCACTTCTTCGGGTCGTTGGTGCCGGCGTCTTTCGCCCACCGGAGTTCAGCCTCGTCGATCTGATACGAGCCGTTGGGCAGCTCTTTACCGGAGACGATCTTCACGGTCAGCTCGGAGTACCGAAGTGTGTCGACGTCGACCTCCAGCCCCAACGTGGGCAGGAACGCGTCGGCTTCGGTACGCCCGTATGCGCCTCGCAGGGCGTCTGGAATCGGGGCGGACTCGCCGGCTTTATCGTCGCAGCCGGGCGCGCTGAGCAGGAGCGCGACAAGAAAGATCGTGGCTTGGCGAATCATTTGTAGTCGGTCAGATGCCGGCGACGGCCCCGAGGGTTTTCGCGTTCACGCTTCTCGGCGCAGGCGATGCAGAGTGTGGACCACGGCATCAGCTCCAAGCGTCGTCGCTTGATCTCTTTGCTGCAGTCTTCGCAGTGGCCGTACTCGTCGGGATCCTCGGCGATGAACTCCAGTGCTTCGACAATCGCCTCGAGCTGCTGGGTCCGCGTCACGTTGCGCTTGGACGCGATGATCTGATTCATCTCGGCCAGCGGTGCGGCGTCCTCGTCCACGCGGCGCGCCGTATCGGCGCCGGAGTTCTCGGGCACCACATCCACATCTCCCTCGGCTCGCAGCTCGGCCTGACGGCGCAAGAGCAGGGCTTTGAAAAACTCGACATCTTTGGGGGTCACTGCCGCCACAGCATCGCCCAACCTGAGGAGTGATGGAAGGACCCCGCGCTGAGTTCGTCCTGCTAGTACGTCAGTTCTGAAGCTCGTTCCGGGTTTTCCGAGGGGCTCGGAGCAAGAGAGCGAAGCGTCCCGGAGGGATGCGTAGCGGGAAAGACGGAGAGTACCGAACGCAGGCCTGACCAACCGAGGGTTTCGGAGGCCCCCTCCGCCATTCGCTGCGCGAATCACTCCGGGTTCCGCGAATCGCGGGGGCGCGATTCTCTCTACCCCACACCCAAAGGGGGGGGCCGCAGAAGCCCGGCACGGACTTGAGGCATGAGGTACTAGACGCGGCGACGACGGGTGGCGAACAGGCCGAGCCCGAAGAGAATCCCCAGGGCTCCCCAGGTCCCGCCACGGCTTCCGGGCGCGACGGCGCAGGCCGCTTCGCCTTCGAACAACCCCGAGAGGTCCACGGTCTGCTCGACCCGGATCCCCTCGGCCTCCAGCGCATCAACGCAGGCGTCGAGGTTGTCGCCATGGTCAATGTACTGGCCGTCGCAGAACAGCGTGCCGCCAGTCGAGCAGTTGGTCGCGCACTCGCTGGCGAAGCTCTCCTGGCACGCCGCGTATCCTTCGGATTGGCACGAGATCTGGCAGTCGAGGTTCACCTCGGCGGTGCATGAGCCACCGCAACAACCTTCGCACTGGGCGACGCAGTCGGCGTCCGGAGCCTGGACTTCGCAGCTCCCGTCGCACTCGGCCGAACAGGTCGACTCGCACGAGGCTCGGCATTCGGTCTCATCATCGGCGCCCGAGCACGACGCCTCGCAGCCTCCCTCGCAGTCGAGCTGGCAAGAGGCCGAGCAGTCGAACGCGGCGGGGTTGGCCGAGCACTCCGCTTCGCACGAGGGCCGGCAGTCGCTGGTGCACTCGATGTCTGCATCGAAGTCACAGGTGCCCGAGCAGGCAGCCTGGAGATCCGCCGCACACGCGCTCAGGGCCGCATCCAGGTCGCAGCTACCCTCGCAGCTGGCCTCCAGCCGAAGCTCACACTCCGCGCCGCGCTCGATGTGCGCCCCGCCACACTCATCAATTCCTGCCTTTGCGTCCGTGCTGGCGAGAAGTGCGGCTCCAAGGGCAAGGCCCATCATGCTTTGTCGGATCAAGTTCATGTCGTGGTCTCCGGGGCGCGTGGGAGAGGCCCCTGTGGGTTCGTGGCCGCTACGGCTCTGTTTTCGTGAACGAGGCGTCGAATCGCTCGTCGCCTCGATACGCACCCGAGAAGTACACGAACCGTGCCGACATCAGCTCCGCCGTGTTTGTGGCGCTTGGGCGTCGCAACATGTTGCATGCCGCAGCACCCAGGCGGCGGACCACGACACCGCTGCCGGAGATCCTCCCGCTCCTGGCCATGTCCCAGCCCTGGGGCATACGATGCCCGGGTGGAACGGGGTCGAATCTGTGGCATCGCGGCGCTTGCGGTCGCGGGCTGGCTGGCGATGCCTGCGGTCGCGGACGCGGCTGAAGACCGCCGGGGTCGTCCCTGGGCTCAGGGAACCGCTGTGCCCGCCTTCGGGCTTGGCTTCGGGTACAGCCAGGACCTCGTGTCCCTGAGCTTTGGGCTCGGTGGGAGCTACTTCGTGGCCGATGGCTTCTCGCTCGGGCTTCACGTCGACGACGAGGTCCTCCTGTACTCCAAGTCCCTCAAGGGCGATCTGCCCGACCTGGAGAATCAGATCCCGACCAACGTCTTCAGTCTGACTCCCGTCGCGCAGTGGGTTTTTGTGCGGCGTCCCCGATTCTCGCCGTACGTGTTTGCGGGGATCGGTCCGGTGTTCCTCAACAACGACAATGGCGTGTTCGGCCATTGGACCGCGGGCCCCGGCGCGTACATCGGTGTTGGTGGCCCGGTCTCGATCGACCTTGGCGTCGCATTCTCGGGTCTCTTCCCGACCGGAGAGTGCAACGAGTCTTTCGAGTACCAGCCTGCGGCGACCGGGGCGGACCCGATCCCGGTGCTGGAGTACTGCTCGTTCCGTTGGGGTCCGCGGTTGGGCATCGTCCTGGCGCTCGGAGGATCGAAACGCGAAACCAGCCATCGGGAGAAGCCGGCCGACCCGTTTCTTCCGCCGCCTGAGAAAAAAAACGCGGATCCGGCCGCAGATCTCGATTGACGCGCCCTGCGCTTCGCTGCGAAGAAGTTTCCGCGGCGGTGCGACAAGCGGCCAATGGCTTCGTCTGTAGAGATGGAGCCAGAAGAAGACGTGAAGTCGGCGCGAAACCGACGTGTAGCGAATAGAGTGAGGTCTAGGTCGTCTGACCTAGAGCCGAACGAGCTGGCCGACGCGCATCCAGGCGCGAGACCGAGCACGTCCGCACAGTCAGTTCCCCGTCCTGTCTGGTTTCTACGCCAGCGATTGGCGTCCGCGCCTCGGTAGTGCCACAACTACCTACACCACCTACACCGACCTGAATCGATGAAACGCTTCGCCCTCCTCACTCTCTCCGCCCTAGGTCTCGCGAGCTGCAACTCCGCGTCGGCCGAGCAGGCGGCGGTGGGAATGCGCGATTCCGAGCGCATGATTCATCAGGAGGTCGTCTCTTCGTCCGCGCTGCATGGCGAGCCCGCGCCCGAGCCCGAGCCCGAGTTAGGCGCGCTGGAAGAACAGATCGACGACGAGCCGGACGACTTCGCGGCCGAGCCCGCGCCCGTGCCCGCCGCTCAGGAATCTGATTCCGAGCCCGAGCCCGAGCCGAAGGCCGTCGCTCGCCGTATCGCGCGGCAGAAGCTCACCGTATTCGCCGAGCCCCGTCGCTCGGCCCCCATCCGCGGGCGCATCCCCACCGCCGCCGCGTTCGATGTCTTTGGCTACGTGGAAGGCCCCGGCTGCGAAGGCGAGCTTGGATGGGCCGACCTCGGACATCATGGCTTCGCCTGCATGGACGCGACCCGCAGCGGCGAGGGAGCCAAGGCGTATCCCCAACCCAAGATGCGGGCCGAGCTGACGCCGTTCTACTACGCCAAGGTGAAGGTCGGTCACGACGCACCGCGGTACCGAAACCTCAACGCTCTCAACGCCGGCGCCGATCCGATCGACACCCTCAAAGAAGGCGTCGACTATGCGTTCGTCGTGCGCCGTCGGTCGAAGGGACAGCTGGTCCTCATCGACGACCAGCGCCGCGCCGTGCGGGAACAAGACGTCCGACGGTTTCGCCCCAGCCGATTCGAAGGCCGTGACCTCGAAGCGGAGCCGGTTCCCGAGGGCAGGGTGCTCGCCTGGGTCTCCAACTGGCCCAAAGCACCCGTGTACAGCCGCGCCAGCGCATCGTCCAAGCGAACCCAGGACTTCGCCTACCACGACCAGCTCCACGTCGAGCCGGCGGACACCAAGGGTTGGTACAAGCTCGAGGACGGCAGCTTCATCTCCAAGGACGATGTGCGTGTGTTCTCTGTGCCGACAGATCGCCCCGAAGGGGTGACTGCTGGCGATATCTGGGTCGACATCGACCTCGAACAGCAGGTCCTCTCGGTCATGCTGGGTGATGAGGCGATCTACGCCACGCTCGTCTCGTCCGGACTCAAGAGTCCGACACCGCGGGGCTTGTTCCGCATCCACAACAAGCGCGCGGTGGGCTCGATGAGCAGCTCGCCCGGCGCCGATGACTTCTACAGTGTGCAGGCTGTGCCGCACGTGCAGTACTTCCTGGGCAGCTTCGCGTTGCACAGCGCCTACTGGCACGACGGCTTCGGCCGTCCGATCAGCCACGGTTGCGTGAACCTCAGCCCGAAGGACGCAAAACACGTGTTCTCGCTGACCACGCCGCGCCTGCCGCTGGGCTGGTTGCATGGGTACGAGTCGACCGAGCACCTCGGCACGACCATCCGTGTTCGCATGGGCGATGCTCCGGTTCGCGACCGTCGCGGCGAAGTCGAGCCGATCTTCGGGCAGTAGAAGCGTTTCCTGGACTACGTCCTTCGGCTGTCACGCCCCGCCGACCCGGGGTTTCAACCGAGGGCGTGAGTGGGAGCACGAGCGATCTGTTGCGCACTGCGGCGTGCATCGGGTCTGCTCTGGTCATGCGCGCGCTTCGAGCTGTTCTGATCTGCTCTGTCCTGGCGATGGGTTGCGACTCCGCCAACAAGCCGGCGACGGCGTCCAAGCCGAGCCCGGCAGCGAAGGCGAAGGCCGACGGCAAGCCTGGCGCCGACGCTGCGAAGCCGAGCACGAAGAAGGACACGCCAGCCAAGCCGAATGCGGAACAGCCCGCGGGCGACGTGAAGGCGGATGACTTCAAGTACTTCGCCGAGCAGGTCGCCGACCTTCGAATCCTCCGCTACCAGGTGCCAGGCTTCGAGTCGCTTCCGGTCAAGGAGAAGAAGCTGGTCTACTTCTTGTCTCAGGCAGCGCTCGCGGGCCGCGACATCATTTGGGACCAGAAGTACCGCCACAACCTCGCCGTTCGCCGGACGCTCGAGGCTGTGATGACGGGCAGCAAGACGGACAAGACCAGCGAGGACTGGAAGAAGCTGGTCGAGTACACGAAGCGGGTGTGGTTCAGCAACGGGATCCACCACCACTACTCGAACAAGAAGATGGTGCCGGAGTTCTCCAAGGAGTTCTTCGCCGAGGCCGTCAAGGGTGTCGACAGCTCGTCGCTCCCGCTCGCCGAAGGCGAAGATGTCGATGCGCTGCTGGCGAAGCTCGAGCCCGTGATGTTCGACCCGAAGGTTGACGCCAAAGCGGTCAACCTCGACCCCAAGGCAGACCTCGTCGCGTCGTCGGCCACCAACTTCTACGGTCCGGGTGTCACGCAGAAGGACGTGGAGAAGTTCTACGGCAAGATGAAGTCCGCGGACCCGAAGCGTCCTGTGTCACTCGGCCTCAACAGCCAACTGGCAAAAGTCGACGGCAAGCTCGTCGAGAGACCCTGGAAGGTCGATGGCATGTACGGGCCCGCGATCAAGGAGATCGTCGGCTGGCTGAAGAAGGCCGTAGAGGTGGCGGAGAACGAGCCGCAGAAGAAGGCGCTCGAGCAACTCGTCGCGTACTACGAGACCGGGGACCTCGCGACTTTCGATGCGTACTCGGTCGCATGGGTGGCCGACACCGAATCACGCGTCGACGTCGTGAACGGCTTCATCGAGGTCTACGGCGACCCGATGGGCTACCGCGGGGCATTCGAGTCGGTGGTCAGCATTCGTGACCTCGAGGCGAGCAAGCGCATCGAGACCATCTCGGAGTCGGCCCAATGGTTCGAGGACAACTCTTCGATCCCCGCTGACTACAAGAAGGAGTCGGTCAAAGGGATCTCCGCCAAGGTCATCACCGTCGTCACAGAGTCTGGCGACGCCGCTCCGTCGACCCCGATCGGCATCAACCTGCCCAACGCGAACTGGATTCGCGCCGAGCACGGCTCCAAGTCGGTCAACCTAGGCAATATCGTCCATGCCTACGACAGCAGCAGCAAGTCCAGCGGCGTGCTGGAGGAGTTCTCGTTCTCGGACGAGGAAGTGGCGCGGACCAAGAAGTGGGGCAACTACGCCGATACGCTTCACACCGACATGCACGAGGTCATCGGCCACGCTTCGGGCAAGATCAAAGAAGGCGTTGGCACGCCGAAGGAGACGCTCAAAAACTACAGCTCGACCCTGGAAGAGGCGCGTGCCGACTTGGTGGCGCTGTACTTCCTGCTGGATCCCAAGCTCATCGAGATCGGCGTCATGGAAGACCTCGACACCGGGCGCGCAGCCTACGACGACTACATCCGCAACGGCTTGATGGTGCAGCTCTCACGGCTCGAACTCGGTGAGCACCTCGAGGAGGCCCACATGCGCAACCGTCAAATGATCGCGAAGTGGGTGTTTGAGAAGGGCAAGGCGCAGAACGTAGTCGAGCAGAAGGAGAAGGACGGCAAGACCTACTTCGTGGTGGGCGACTACGAGAAGCTGCGCGGTTTGTTCGGGGAGCTTCTTTCCGAAGTTCAGCGCGTGAAGTCCGAGGGGGACTACAAAGCAGGCAAGGCGCTCGTCGAGACGTACGGCGTGAAGGTCGATGCCAAGATTCACGCCGAGGTCTTGAAGCGCTACGAGGCCCTGAAGATCGCGCCGTACGGCGGCTTCATTCAGCCCAAGCTGGTACCCGTGATGAACGGCGAAGAGATCACCGACGTGAAGATCGAGTACCCCGACGACTTCGCGACGCAGATGCTCGAGTACGCCGAGTCGTACTCGTTCCTGCCGACGGTCAACTGATCGTCAGTCGGTGAGGCCGAGCTGCTGGCAGCGCAGCTCGAGTTGAATCACGTAGCTGTTGGTGCGGCTTCGTAGCCCCATGGCGATGCTCCCCGCGGGGCACACCAAGGGGCCGAACGAACTGCCGCCTGCGCCACCTTGAAGGTCCTCGAATCGCGCCTGTGGGGTGGCCTCCAGGTCGTAGGCGCCGGCGGCACCGACGGTGTCGATGCTCGCGCAACGAATTTGGAGCCCATCGAGGACCGTGCCTGCGCCTCCCTGCACGGCAACGATGACTTCGTCCGCGCCGCACTCGGTGCTCCAGGGGCCGCCTCCATCGAACCCTCCGTGTTCGGGGAGCTCCGTCGCGGGCGCTCCGGTCGCGAACTCGGGAGGGTCGGTGTTGGTCAGCGCGGTCGGCCGGCAGATGCCACCGATGACACCAATCCAAGGTTCCGAGGTGAGGGCGCCCTGGAGGCCTACGAGGACTTGGCCGGGCGGACACTCGTGCGTGTTGTCGGTGATGGCTATCGTCCCGCTTCCACCGCCCAGTCCTGTGGTGACGATCGGTCCGAAGCTGATCGCAGTGGGACCCAACCCGCAGCTGCTCGTACAGCCGTCGAGTTCTTCGGCGTTGCCATCGTCGCAGTCCTCGTTTTCCTGCTTGATGCCGTCTCCGCAGCCCTTTGGGGGCTCCCCCGTACTCGAGTCGTCGGTGTCGGGGGTGGTCGGGTCGCCTCCCGTCGACTCGGAACCCGCGGAGGTGGTTCCGGGGTCTGTAGGGTCGGTTGTGGGGTTCGCCGTGGTCGTCGGGTCTGTCGTGGGCCCCGGACTGTCACCGTTGCTGTCCGCACCGGACGTCGGGTTGGTGTCGTCGCCCCCAGAGGGGAGCGGGGGCTGCCCCGTGGTGTCCGCCGAAGCCGCGTCGGTGTCCGCGTCCGACGCGTCGGCCGCGACGAAGGACGTGCATCCTCCCAGCGAAAGCACAACCCCGAACAACGCAACCCGGTCCACGAGCCGATCTTAGCATGCCCCTCGCCAGCGAACGGCGAGGGGCAGGTGTGCGGCGCGGACTCGCTCAGCCTTCCGCAGGCGCGGTCGGAATCGGACCGGTTGGCATCGGCGCGATGACGGTGTTCTCGACCTGAGGAACGGGGTCGTTGACCGTACGGTATCGAGCGGTTCCAGCGTGCGGGCGGTCGGCCTGCAAGACCCAAATTCCGTCGAGGTTTGCGAGTTGGACGCGGTCCCCATCTTCGGGGTCGCCTTGGCCCACGAGGAGCCGACGCTCGCCGCGTTCGTCATTGAGCTCCACCGCGACGAGCACGCGTCCCTTTGCCCGCAGTTGCATCGCGAGATCGGTGAACTGGATCGAGCCCTCGCCTCCTTCTGCGTCGAGTCGCGTGAACGACTGACCCCACGGGGACAGAAGCTCCCCGAAGATCGTCGTGAAGCTCTGCACGATCATGGACTGGAACATGAAGAACGCCCGCATCTCATGCAGCGAGTACACGGCGACGTTGTCCCTGCCCATCGCCCGGTAGCGGCGGTCGAGGCGGTGCGCCAGCTCGGCGTTGACGACCTCCGCGACGATCGTCTGCTCGGCGCTTTGCGGGTCGCGCCCACCGATGTGGTCCTGGAGGTGCTCGAGCTTCATCAACGCCGTCGCGGTTGTGGCGTCGGACCCGTGGCGCTGCGATGAGGTGAGGATGATGGCGTCCATCTCGGGCGCCGTTCCGAACTCTGTGGGCAGGCGCATCAGCTGACGAGACGATGTCCAGTCGCCGACCTCGAACACCACTCGGCCCACCGCGCCGCCGCCCCCGTTGCCGGGGATGCATTGGAATTCGGCGGTGGAGTCCGCGACGGGCTCGAATGTTCCGCGCAGGCCCTCGAGCAGCCCAGTTCGCACGAGGTTGCTGTGGCCTTCCACATCGTCGATGGCTTCAGCCTTGGCCTCCTCGTCGGCGACGAGCACCAAGATCTCTCCGCGCGGTTCGGCGGTGAGGATGGCTTCGATGAGGTTGACGGTCGCGGGTCGAAACCCGCAGATCAAGACCTTGCGGAGTGGGTTCGGGGTGTCGGGCTGGAACGAGGGAAGCTCGACCGCGCTGGGCGGCGTGGGACTGCTCTGCATCCCACCGGAACGCTGCTCGTCGGCGAATTCGGCGGTGACCTGGTGGTTGGGCGCGAGCGCCACGAAGCCGCACATCCGCTCGTCGGGGTGGAGCGCACCCGCGTCCGGAGCCGGGTTGAGCAGGACACGGTGCGGCGTTCCGGGACCTCCGCTCGCCATCAGGGCACCGATCGGGATGACCCGTCGCGATGGAGGACGCGGAAGCCCCTGCATGACCATCGATTCGACGGCGTCGTGCGGCGCCGGGAGTTGCGGGATACCGCCGGGCATCTCCGAGTCGCGGTAGTCGTACATGTATAGCTCGTAGCCGGAGGACGCGACGATGCTGGTGAACACCTCGGCAGCACGGCTGCGACGAGCCACCGAAAACGCGAACAGCGCGAGCAGGCGCTCGGTGGGGACGATGCGGGCTTCAACACGGCCCGACGCTCGGGCGATCGCCTTTTGCGCGGCCCCGATGTTGCTCTCATCCACGATCTCGGCGATCAGCTTGGTCCGCGCGTTCTCATCGTCGTCGACCACCTCACGAAGCCGCTCCACGATTGTGATTAGGGTACGAACGGTCTCGTCGTCGGGCGCGTGACTGTCAGCGTCCGCGAGGACGACCACCCGGCGCGCGAGTGGGACGTCGGCACGGGTCAGGAACGCCTCGTCGTCTTCATCGGAGTTCGCGCGATAGATGATCCGTGCGAACTCAGGGTCTCGCAGGAACGGCGGTGGCTCGGCATCGCGCCCAACGACGACGAATTCACGCTGTTGTCGGGCCCGCCTCCGGAACTCTCGAAGTCCACGTACGCTGAAGAGGCGAGCGCCAGTCGGAACGAGCTTGCGATACTCACCGACGACCTCGTCGAGCAGGGCCCGGGTCGGAGTGGTGAGATTGAGCAGGACGGTGTGGCCCTTGAGACCCGCGGAGCGAAGCTGACTCAGCTCCATGAGCTCCGAGACTGCGTCGGTCCCGATACCGATCAAGACACTGATGAGGAACAGCCCGACGAAGGTCAGACCGATGCTGACGATGAGGGTGCCTGCGTCGTGTGGCGAGCCGAGCATGTTGCCCGGGTCGCCGATCTGCCGCACGGCCCACCACATGCGGACCCAGAACTCATGGTCGTGCGGGTCTCCTACGTTCCCGTCGGCGTCAAAGTCGTCACCCACCGAGTCTGTGAGGTGGTTGAGAAGGACTGTGCCCGCAAAGGACATGATGCAGACCGTCGCGAACACCAAGAACAGCTGCCGGGTACGCTCCCGCCGCCGAAGGACGTTCCACAGGTCCGCGACGAGCGGCGCCCAGTAGCGGAGCAACATGACCGTCCGGACGAGCCGGAACAAACGCAACCATCTCGTCTGACCGCTCGCCCACGGGAGGAACGAGAGCAGCGCGACGAAGTCGACGGTGAGCAGGAACACGTCGAGCCGGCCAGGAACGACCCAACCGGCCGCGGCCGGGTCGTTGTGCTGCGCTCGGTACTCTCCGCGGAACGCGAGAAGCGTCCGCCCGACGAACTCCGGGAGGAACGCGACGAGGAAGATAACGTGAACCCAGTCTGCGTTGGAGCCTTCGATCCCCAGCTCGACCATTCGCTCGTCAGGGAGAAGGCTGATGATGATCAGCAGGCTTAGGATCACGCGGGTGGCCAGGTGGTCGAGGATGAATTCGACCTGGCCGACCCAGCCGTCGCGGCGCGCGGTGTGGCGGGACACGGCGGGAGGATAACGCCACGGGCGGTCGCGACGCAGGAGGCGACGCGTCATGCGCGCGACAGCCTCCGAGCAGCCTGCTACAAGGGGGGCGGTGAGCTTCGCTTCACACCTCTTCGCGCGTCAGGGCAACCTGCCCGCAGCGCCGTTCTTGCCCACCTCGCGGGCAGAGATGGACGCGCTGGGCTGGGATGCTTGCGACGTGGTGCTCGTGACCGGCGACGCCTATGTCGACCATCCAAGCTTCGGGATGGCCATCGTCGGGCGCCTGCTGGAGGCGCAAGGCTTGCGCGTGGGCATCGTGCCGCAGCCGCGGTGGCAAGACACCACCGACGTGGCCTCGCTCGGCAAGCCGCGCCTGTTCTGGGGGGTGACCGGGGGGAACATGGACTCCATGGTCAACCGGTACACCTCGGACCGGAAGATCCGTCGGGACGACGCGTACTCGCCGGATGCGGCCGAGGGGCTCCGGCCCGACCGATGCACGTTGGTCTACGCCCAGCGATGCCGCGAGGCGTTTCGAGATGTGCCCATCGTCTTGGGTGGTATCGAGGCCAGCCTCCGCCGCATCGCGCACTACGACTACTGGTCGGACAAGGTCCGTCGGTCGGTCCTCACCGATGCGAAGGCCGACCTGCTGATCTTCGGGAATGCCGAACGAGCTCTCGTCGAGGTGGCGCGGCGCCTGCGGGACGGCGAGGCGATCGATGCCATCCGCGACGTACGAGGCACCGTGTTCATGCGTCGCGGGTTGCCCGAAGGCTGGGCAGAGCTCGACTCGACCGAACTCGATGCGCCTGGACCGGTCGGTCCGAGCACCGATCCCTACGCGAGCGAGAGCCAGACCCCCAAGGCCGAGTTGGTTGGCATTCGGCGGCGGACGAAGATCGCCGCCCAGCGGCACGACCGGGCGACGACGGCGGTGCGTCTTCCCTCGTTCGAGGCGGTTCGCGACGACGCTGTTCTCTACGCGCACGCCTCACGCGTGCTCCACCTGGAGGCCAACCCCGGCAACGCCCGTGCCCTGGTTCAGGCGCACGGCGATCGCGATCTGTGGCTCAATCCCCCGCCCATCCCGCTGAGCACAGAGGAGATGGACGCGCTGTACGAGCTGCCGTTCGCTCGCGTGCCGCACCCGCGCTACGGGGACGCGAAGATCCCCGCGTACGAGATGATCCGCTTCTCGGTCACGATTCAGCGTGGGTGCTTCGGCGGTTGCTCGTTCTGTTCGATCACCGAGCACGAAGGCCGCGTGATTCAGAGTCGCTCAGAGGATTCGATCATCCGCGAGGTCGAGCGCGTTCGGGACATGACGCCAGGCTTCACCGGGACGATCTCCGACCTGGGAGGTCCGACCGCGAACATGTACCGGTTGGCTTGTAAGTCCAAGGCCATCGAGGAGGCATGCCGCAAGCCGTCGTGTGTGTACCCGGGGGTCTGTTCGAACCTCGACACCAACCATGCTCCGCTGATCTCGCTGTATCGCAAAGCGAGGGCGCTGCCAGGCGTCAAGCGGGTGATGATCGCCTCTGGTGTTCGATACGACCTCGCGGTCGAGTCTCCCGAGTACGTGCAGGAGCTGGTCGAACATCACGTCGGCGGTTACCTCAAGATCGCGCCCGAGCATGTCGCCGAAGGTCCGCTCTCGGCGATGATGAAGCCGGGCATCGGGACCTACGAGCGCTTCAAGACGATGTTCGATCGCGCCTCGAAGCGCGCGGGCAAGAAGCAGTTCCTCATCCCGTACTTCATCGCGGCGCACCCGGGCACCCGCGTGGAGGACATGATCGAGCTGGCGGTGTGGCTCAAGAACAACGGATTCGAGGCAGACCAGGTGCAGACGTTCTTGCCTTCTCCGATGGCCAGCGCGACGGCGATGTACCGCAGCGAGAAGGACCTGCTGGGCGGTGTGAAGCGGGTGGGCGGCGACCTTCATGTCCCCAAAGGACTGAAGATGCGGAGGCTGCACAAGGCATTCCTGCGCTACCACGACCCGGAAAACTGGCCGCTGCTGCGCGCGACGTTGCAGCGAATGGGTCGCGGGGAGTTGATCGGCAACGGGCCGGGCGCGCTCATTCCACGCACGCAGCCCGCCGCGGGTGCACGGCGGCCCCGTCGTGGGGGCCCGAGTCCTGGCTCCGCGCTCACGCAGCACACCGGGTTGCCGCCACGAAGAGACGGATCCTCCAAGGCTACGCCGAAACGCAAGCGAAAGACGCGGGCGCGTAAGTAGGGGCGTGACCCTTCTTCCGTCGTCCCGTACTTCAGCAGCGCATTCGTCATGGATGCGTGTTGGATTCCAATCCACGCCGCGGTGCGAGCCACGCTACTGATGCGAAGCTCATCGACGCCACCGTGCTGCCATCGCCCGATACTAGCGTGCCGCGGCGGTCGGCTCAGGCCTTCTCGTTGGCTTCGACGTCGATGATCTCAGCCTCGACGGCACCCTCGGAAGCTTCCGACCACGCCTGAGATGCGGCTGCACCCACGAACCCGGCTGGAGTCATCGGCTGTAGCTGGAACCGCTTCTCGGCGTATCGGTTGAGCACGCCTGCCATCGCCCGGCGTGCGGGAGGGATGAGCATCGCAATGCCGAAGAGGTCGGTGAGGACCCCGGGTGTCACCAGCAAGATGCCCCCGACGAGCACGAGCAACGAAGACACAAGCCCCTCTTTGGGGAGTTCTCCTCGTTGCAGGGATGCCTGCCACTCCCCGAACACCCGGCCACCCTCCCGTTTGGCCAAGGAGGCGCCTAGCAGTCCGGTTGTGAGGACGATGGCGATGGTTGCGCCAGCGCCTAGCGCGCCACCGAGCTGAATCAGCAGATACAGCTCCACGGCAGGGACGACCGTGAAGAGGAGGAACAGCTTGCCAAGCACGACGGGCTCAACGTAGCAGGTGGAGCGGCCATGCTGACCTGCGGGGGTTGACGGGGTCGGTGGGTGTTTTATAGTTGACCAGTCGTCTTGTCATGAACGCTCCCCAACCAGTCTGGAGGCTCCGATGGGCCGCGTGAGTGACGCTCGAGCTCGCATCCTGCGGGCTGCCGCCGAGCTCATTCACGATCGCGGCTACGCGTCCGTCAGCGTGGCGGACATCTGCGGCTCCGCCGGCCTGAAGAAGGGCAGCTTCTACCACTTCTTCCCGAGCAAGCTCGAGCTGGTCCTCGAGACGATCGACCAGTTTGCCGCCGGGCAGCGTGAGGCCGTGCAGGCGATGATCGCCGGCTCTGGCAACGCTCGAGAGAAGCTCTCGCAGATGTTTGCGACGGCTTCGGGCGGAAACAAACAGTGCCAAGAAGACTGCGGAGCCATCCGTGGCTGCCCGATCGGGAACTTGGCGCTCGAGATGGCGCACCGCGAGCCCGCGATCGCTCAGAAGCTGAAGCAGGTGTTTCACCAGTGGCGTGCTGGTGTCGAGAGCGTCCTTCAGGCAGGCGTTGCCGCCGGGGAGTTTGAGCTGGACGACCCGCGTGCGGTCGCCGAGAGCCTGATCGCATTCGTGGAGGGCTCGATTCTGCTCGCGAAGGCGACCGGGGACACGGCGGTCTTCGATCGGTTGGCCAAAGGTGCCGAGGCGATTTTGGACGGCGCTGTTCAGACCGCCAGAGCGTCCTGACGCCGGTTTTTGAATTAAACCGACCAGTCAACTTGCCAAACGCTGAACCGGACACAAGCTCCTTCCATCGAAAGGGTTCGCCCATGACTGAGACACTCGAAACTGCGCACACAACGCATCGCCCGATGCGCGGCCTTCAGGCACTGATGGAGCGCTACATCGACGGAGACCAACGCGCATTCGCGGCCCTCCACCGACGGCTGTACCCCAGAGTTCGCGCCCGTTTGGGCCGGATGGTTCGGGACGACGCGCTCGTTCAAGATCTCGTTCAGCAGACGTTCATGCGGGCACACCAAGCTCGGCATCGTTACGAGACCGGCCCTGGCGCGGGTGATCGAGCCGTCGAGGGCTGGTTCCTTGCCATCGCCCGCAACGCCGCCCTCGACGCGATGCGTCATCAATACCGACGCGACAGGCGCCACGCGACGCTCGAGGCCCGCGGCGAAGTTGAGGGCATGGGTGTCTCGACGGAGCGGCTTGATTCCGAGGCGGCGCACATCGAAGAGGAACGCGAGCTGGCCGAGGTGCGCCGGGTGCGTGCTGCGATCGACCAGCTTCCGCCCACCCAGCGCGAAGTGGTGAAGATGCACAAGCTGTCCGGCATGCCGATGGCGGAGATCTCCGACCGGCTCGGCGTGCGCCCCGGGGCGCTGCGGGTTCGAGCCCACCGCGCCTACAAAGCGCTGGCTCGAATGCTCAGCCCCGAGACCGCCGCGACACCGGCGTAACCGGAGTGCGCCCGGCCGCTGCGACGCACCATCTCGTTCTCGCGAGGTTGTTGTCTCAGGAGGCAGAGCCCCGGGCCGCGCTGCGCACGACGGCACGAGGACGGGCCGATGAGATGATGAACAGGTCGTCTCCGTCGGCCAGTGGGTAGTCGGGCCCCGGATTGATGTTCTGCGTGCCGCCGCGGCGAAGTCCGATGAGCATCACGTTCTCCAGGGCAAGCTCGGCCGCGAGGTCGGCGAAGCGGAACGACCCGGAGCCTGTGAGCTTGAACGGGACCGCGTCGACCTGCTGCGGCGTCCGGTTGGACGCGAGGTCGTTGAACAGCTGCTGAATCTGAAGCCCCTCGCGGGCTTGGGCGAGCAGCTGAGTCGTTAGCTCGGTGACGCAGATCGCAGTAGAAGCGCCGGCCTTCAGCATCAGCTCCTTATGCAGCGGGGAGACACACTCGACCACGATGGTCAGCTTGTTGTTGGTCGACTGCAGCGCGACGAGCACACCGAGGTTGAAGGAATCGCTGTTCTCGTCTCTCTCCGAACGCGCGAACAAGATCACATCGGCAGCCTGAGAAATGCCAGCACGCTCGAGTGCTTCCTCGTTGATCGGAGAGCCCTTGACGAAGTGGACGTGCAGCCGGGCGAGGGTCTCGGGCAGCTCGTCGATCTGGTCCGTGAGCAGCACGAACTCGCGGTCGTCGAGGTGTGAGTCGTGCCGAAGCTCGTCGATCATCTCCACGAGCTTGGCCTCGCCCGGGTAGTTGATGAGGACGATGTGTCGACGGAAGTTGAAGTCGTTCATCCCTCGGAGCTCCTTGGTCTTTTCTTCGATGAGGTAGGTCGTGATGACGGAGAGGCCGTACGCGAGTACGCCGCCGCCTGCGATCATCGCGGGGAACGCGATGAGAAAGCGGCCGCCGAACGAGACCGGTGCGTAGTCGCCGTAGCCGACCGTCGTCATCGTGACGACGCTCCACCACAGCGAGTCCAGCAGAGTGAGGTCTGGGTTGTGCGGGGACTCGAAGAGGTAGAACCCAACGCTGCCGAACGTCCAGAACATCGCGACGAAGCCCACGACCTTCAGCTGCAAGCGGGTCTGGACCTGCCTGCGAATTCGAAGCAGGAATTGGAACAGCAACCCCATCGGGCCGTGAGCTTAGAGCACATCTTCCGGGCTGGCCATGGCGTCTTGGGGAGCAGCGTTGCGGACAATGGTTTGGCGAAACGAGGCGGGACGGCGGGTCCGAGGCGTTTCCGTTCGCTTTCTTGGTCCGCTACGATCTCCGTGGGGCCATCGCTGCGCCCGGAGCGTAGGGGCCGCTCGTCTCCACCGTCTGCCGGGGCAAGGCCCAGTGGCCGTCCTCCATGTGATATGGGCCGGGCCATGCAAACGCTCGTCGTCGGCGTCGCAGGTGCCACCGGTTCGGGGAAGACAACGGTTGCCCATCGTTTGGCCGAGTCCGTGGCCGACCACGTGTCGGTTTTGCAGCATGACTGGTACTACCGGGACCGCCCGGAGCTGACGTACGAGCAGCGGTGCGAGCTGAACTTCGACCACCCCGACTCGCTCGATTCGGAGCTGCTCGTTGAACACCTCACCAAGCTGCGGGCGGGGGAAGCCATCGGGGCCCCGATGTACGACTTCACGACGCATCGTCGCGACGAGAAGTGCCTGCCGGTTCGTCCGGCCCCGGTCCTGTTGGTCGAGGGGATCCTGGTGCTCGCGGATGCGCGGCTGCGGGAACTCCTCGACATCAAGGTGTTCGTCGACACGGATGCTGACATCCGGGTGTTCCGTCGGATCCGGCGCGACATCGAGAAACGTGGTCGCACCTTCGAGCAGATCCGTCAGCAGTACTACGCCACGGTCCGGCCGATGACGCTCCAGTTCGTCGAGCCTTCGAAGCGATGGGCCGACATCATCATTCCCGAGGGCGGGCAGAACGCGGTGGCGCTCGACTTGCTGGCTGCCAAACTTCGTAGCGTGGTGACGACGTGAGCGAGACGACCGACAAGTCCGAGGGCGAAGCGGGCAAGCCGGAGGCCGCCAAAGTCGCAGAAGCGGGCGAGACGGCAGAGTCTGGCGAACCGGCGCCCACCGGGACGATGGCCAAGCTCAAGGCGTTCTTCGCCGAGTACGGTCCTCTTGGCATCGGGGTGTGGTTCACGATCTTCTTCGGGACGTGGGGTGTATTCTTGGTGTTGCTCAATGCAGGCGTCGACCTTGGAGGCTGGCTCTCCGGTGGCGACGGGGGTGGCTTCTTCGGTCGCTTCCTCAAGGCCGGAGGTGTCACCGCGTTGGCGTATGGCGCGACCCAGGTCGTCAAGCCCATCCGCATTATCGCGACGTTCGCGATCACCCCGCCGCTTCACGGGCTGCTCCAGCGTATCCGCGGCAAGCAGGAACCGGCCGAGCCCTCGTAGCGGCTCAGCTTCGCTTGCGAACGCAGACCACGGTTGCCGGCTCGCTCTTCTCCCATGAGGAGAGACGGCGGCCACTGAGCTCGTAGACGTACGCAAAATCGTTGTCGTCGCCGTCGACGGTCCGAGACCAGAACGACCCCTTGGCGAGCATTCCGATCGCACCCAGGAGCTGAAGCTCGCGCCGATGCGGTAGCCGCCAGTCGTCCACCCCGTCGATCTCGAGTTCTCGGCACAGACGCCGAGCGCCTTCCCAGCGCGCTTTTGGGGGGTCGGTCGCCGCGGTGTAGTACTTGTTGGAGACCTTCACGTCGCGCCGTTCGATGGCGCGGGCGAGCTTGGCTTCGACTTCTGCGCTCGACGGCGGGCTGAGTTCGGCCTCGGCGGAAGCCACGACTGCAGGCGTGTCGGCTACGGGCTCCTCGTCTTCGCCCCGGTCGGGCTCGGGCTCGGGCTCGGGCTCGGTTGGCTCAGGGGCTTCCTCGGCAACCGCAGGCTCGGGCTCGTCGGGTTCGTCCGCGTCTTGTGGCTGCGCGGGCCCGGAACCGTCTTGCGCAGGCTCGGCCTCGTCGTCGCCGGCTTGGGACTCGGCTTCGTCGTCACCTTCCTCGGGCGCGGCTTCGGACTCGCCCTCTTCGGGCTGGGGCTCGCCGTCGCCCGTGTTAGCCGGGACGGCGGCTGGCTCTGGGGTACCGGCATCTGGGTGCGGCGATCCGTCGTCCGTGTCATCCGCCACGACCGCCGCGGGTTGTTCGCTCGGGCCGTCCTCGGGCTCGTCGTTGGCCGGTTCTGGGTCTTGCGCATCGTCGCGGTCCTCGTCGCGGTCCTCGTCTAGGGCGGCGACGGCTGTGGCCCGCAACTCGGTCGGCAGGAATCGATCGTAGGCACCCAGTTGGTAGCTGGCGAAGGCAGCTCCGCCGACCAGCAGGAGCACGAGCACAACCCACGCTCCGCCCCAGCTGCGCGGTGGCTCGGCAATGGCGGCACCGAAGTTGGCCGCGACGGCCCGCTCGGTTTCTTGGGGTACTGCGTGCGGATCCAGGCCGGGAACCCGGACGCGCTTCCGGTTGGTCTTCGGCGCATCGCCACGCCCGGACCGAGCGACGGTGGGCATTTCGTCCCCGTCGAACTCGCCGGGGACCATCGGGACGGGCCCGGTCACGGCGCGGTATTTTCGCGTGGGTTCGATCCGCGCAACCCGGCGGGGTGGGGTGATCGGAGGCGATGCCTTCGACTTGGCGCTGCGTGTGCGGACTTGGTCGCGCTTCACGGCGCGGTAGGTACTTGTGTCGTTCTCGTCGATGACGCGGCTGCCGGAATGCTCTCGCCACTGCCGTCGCTCATGCAGAGGATCGGGCCGCGTCTGACCCGGCATCCGCTCCAGCGCTTCGGCGAAGCGACGGACCTGGCCCACCATGGAGAGCGGCAGGCTGAGATCGAGTACGGCGACGAAGAGGTGTTCGTCCGGACCTCCGTGAGTCGCGAGCGCCTGCCGCAGCGGTCCAACGACGGTGTCCTTGAGCGCTCCTTGAACGCACACGACGTAGATCGTGGGCTGGTCTCGGGCTCGCCCACGGTCGAGGATCGCGGAGCGGGCGTCGGACCCGGTGACGACCTCGGTACGAAATCCGAGACCTTCTAGGGCCCGGCCGACCTCGCCGACGATCGCCTCGACACTGTTGGCGCAGCACAACGTGAGCGCATGAACTCGCGGGGGTTGATCGGGCAAAGGCCCCTGCAGCAGCGGAGCCGCTTCGGCCTCGACCAAGTGCGGCTCGATTTCTCCCATCACCCCTGCGTCTCGCATCACAATGTAGCAGATGCGGAGCGGCGAATAGGACGCCGCTACAGTTCGTCGGCCTTCTTGGAGATCGGCCCGCGGTCGATCTGGACCGCGATGCTACGGTGGCTTGGCGGGCACTCCTCGGCAACGGCAGCGACGCTGCGCACTCTGGCGGCGATGAGGGGGTCACCGGTGTTCGCATCGCCTCAAACAGCTCGCGGATGTCGTGTGAGATCAGCCCCTGTCCGCGCAACGTCAGAATGTTGCGCATGACCGCGCGGACACCCTCGGACTTGTTGCGGCTCACCTGCAGCCACCCGGTTCGTCGATGGCCTGGCGCCGCAGCACGACGCCGTCCGTAAGCAGCCGGTCGAGCGAGTCGGGATTCTCGACGAGCGACGAGGTATCGGGGATGTAGACGGTGCCGGAGAGCGGAGCAGGGTCCAGTGGCATCGATTTCCGTCGCACCACGCTCACCACATCCGGTCTTTCGGCCGCCGGGGGCCGCGATGCTTCTGGAGTCTTTCGGATCGTTTGGCGGGCCACCCCATCGAGCCTCCGCGCACACTCGGGAAACGCGCATGGTGTGCGAAAAGGTGAGCGGGGACGACGGGCCAAGCGGCCGGGACCGTTGATCCTTTGCCGGGTCGCGGTGTACGAGTGCGCATCCCCTATTCGGGGAAGGACGCTGCAATGACCACCAAAGTCGCCATCAACGGGTTCGGACGCATCGGTCGTCTGGTGTATCGCATCGCCGCGGAGCGCGGAGACATTGAGATCGTTGCGGTCAACGACCTCGTCTCCGCACCCAACCTGGCCTACCTCCTGGAGTACGACTCCACGCACGGTCGCATCGGCAAGTCGGTCGAGCTCAGCGAGAACGGTTTCGCCGTCGACGGCAAAGAGACCAAGTGCCTCAGTGAGCGCGACCCGACTGCACTTCCTTGGAAGGAACTCGGCGTCGACTACGTGCTCGAGGCGACGGGGCTGTTCACGAAGTTCGACGATGCCAGCAAGCACGTTCAGGCCGGAGCCAAGCGGGTGCTGATCTCGGCGCCGACGAAGACTCCCGACCAGGTCCCGACCTTCGCCTACAAGGTCAACCACGAGGGGTACGACCCTGCGAAGCACACCGTGCTGTCCAACGCGTCCTGCACGACCAACTGCCTGGCCCCCATCGCCAAGGTGATCAACGACAGCTTCGGCCTGACCGAGGGGCTGATGACGACCGTCCACGCGGCGACCGCAACGCAACCCACGCAGGATGGTCCGACCAAGAAGGACTTCCGCGGCGGTCGCAACGCCTACACCAACATCATCCCCGCCAGCACAGGCGCTGCGAAGGCCGTTGGTCTTTGTATCCCCGCGCTTCAGGGCAAGATCACGGGCATGGCATTCCGCGTGCCGACCGCGGACGTCTCGGTCGTCGACCTCACGTTCCGGACCGACAAGAAGACCAGCATCGCGGAGATCGGTGCCGCGATGAAGGCCGCAGCAGAAGGCCCGATGAAGGGCGTGCTCGGCTACACCGAAGCTCCGGTCGTTTCGTCGGACTTCATCTCCGACCCCCACAGCAGCATCTACGACGCCACCGCGGCCATTCAGCTCAACGATCAGTTCTTCAAGATCGTCAGCTGGTACGACAACGAGTGGGGCTACTCCACGCGCTGCGTCGACATGATCGAGATGATGGCCGAAAAAGACCGATAGCCCTTCGTGGCACACCGCTCCTTCATTCGGTGTGCCGGGCTATCGGTCGTAGAGCTCGGTGATGAAGCCAAGCTCTTTCGAGGGGGTTGAGGACAGAGGTCTTCTTCCTCCTCGATTTTTTTGGCTCTCGCCTGGAGTCTCGGTACAGACCCCAACCATTCAATAGCGGATCCGAGGGGGGTTCGTCACGCGAAGATCTCATCGACGTCTTTTTTGCGTCGTCTGTGATCGCTTTCATCGAGCGGCCCAGGCCGGCACACTCGGCCCATGGTGGATGTGCGATCGAAGTTGGAGTTGGCGCTGGGTCGACGACTCGTCCGGATGCCGGATGCTTGGCTCGATCGTCTTGGTGCTCGGCTTCATGTGTCGCGCGATGGCTTCACGATCAACCGCCGAGTGCGGTTCTCGATGAAGCTGATGAACCGAGCCAACGGGGGAAGGGGGCTGCACGCGTTTGGTGTGCAGGGGGCGCGCGACCAGATGGTCCGTCTGCCAGCGCTCATGGATCCCGATCCTCCGAAGGTCCTGCGCGTCGACGAGTCCGAGTTCGACGGACCCCGCGGCATGGTGCGCGTGCGTATCTACGCGCCCGTGGGCGTGCATGGTGCCGCGCCGGTCTTGCTCTACTTTCACGGCGGCGGTGGGGTGGTCGGCGATCTCGACACCCACGACGTCCCGTGCCGGGCGCTGTGCCGCGAAGCTGACTGCACGGTGGTGTCGGTCGAGTACGGACTTGCCCCCGAAGCTCCGTACCCCGCGGGCCTCGACGATTGCGTCGCTGCATTCCGATGGATTCGTGACAACCCGGAGCTCGTCGCTTCAGACGGCCGGGTCGCCGTGGGAGGAGACTCGATGGGAGGCAACCTTGCCGCGTCGGTCGCCCTGGAGACTCGCCAGGAGGGCGGACCGTGCTTTCAGCTGCTCATCTATCCGATGACAGATCCGGTCGAGCGCTCGGCATCTCGCAAGGCGTTCGCGCAAGGCTTTCTTCTGGAGGCGGACACGATCGAGTGGTTTGAGCGGACGTATCTGGACGGCGCGGACCCAAGCGATCCTCGCATTGCGGTGCTACGCGCTCCCGATCTGGCCGGCGTTGCGCCTGCCTACATCGCGACGGCCGGGTTCGACCCGCTGCGAGACGAGGGCGACGCATACGCAGATGCCCTCGAGGCGGCCGGTGTCAGGGTCACGCGTCGGTGTTTTGGCGACCAGGTGCACGGCTTCCTGCACATGACGGGCGCGGTGCCGGGTGCTGCGGTCGCACTCGAGAAACTCGGTGAGGCGCTGGCGGCTGGGTTCGCAGCCAGCTGACCGGGGGTTTCGCCCGCCGGGGGCGCCGTGCCATGCTCCCGCCCACGGATCTCATGCGTACGTCTGCTCTCGTTTTCTCCGTGACCCTCTGTTTCTCCCTTGGCGCCTGCGACAGCGGCGACAAAGCACCGAAGGCCGACCCCGCCGCGGACGCGAAAGCCAAGGAGGCGGACGAAAAAAAGAAGCGCGTCGAGGCGAAGCGCGTGGAGCGTGAGGCCGCCGAGAAGGCGAGAGTAGAAGAGGCCGCCAAGAAGCAGGCGGCCATCGACGCTCTGCTTGTCCTCCCCGAGAAGATGCCCAAGAAACTCGACAAGGCCTGCAAGGCCGCGAGTGAAGCGGAGGATGCCTTCATGCTCCGTCACTTCGAAGGCGAGGCGGTCGAGAAGTGGAACGCTGCCAAGAGCTCGCAGCTGCAGATGGCCGTTGCCACCTGCAAAAAGCTGGGCAGCATTGAAGCCGCCGCCTGTCAGGTCAACGCGCTACAGACGGCGCCTACAGAGATGAAGAAGGCGCTGCCGGACCTCAAGCGGGGTTGCATGGAGAAGTTCGGCAAGCCGGCCGCGCCTCCGAAGTGAGTCGATGAGCTCGATCGGCAGCATCTACGACGACGCTCCCGCCGGCGAGGACCGCGGCCCCGACTTGCGCGCGACCGTGAAGGTCCCACGCTCGGGCTTGGGCGCTCCCGACGGGGTGTGCGTTCCGCTGCCGCCCACGCTCGCGCATGACGAGTGCCAAGTCGAGCGCACGCCGCAGCCCGGGGAGTCGCTCGATGCGATTACGCTCCGGCTCCCCGATGACTTCCCCGATGGCGCGACGCTTCGCCTCCGCGGTGCGGGAGGTCGAGGCGGGAAGGGCAGCGGTGACCTGTTTCTGCGGGTCGAGATCTCTCAAGACGCGATCATCGTCGCGCCGTCCCGCGAGCTCGCGACCAACGAGGGCTCATCGACACCGGTGCTGGTGAGTCTCGCCATCGCCGCGGTCATCGCAGTGCTCTACGTCTTGCTTGGCTGAACTCGGTGGCGAAGCTCGAAGCATCCCCAGTTGTTGCGCGGACGTTGGATGCCGTCGTGGCAATCGTGCTCGCGCTCGTTCCGGGGACAACCGCCGCCCAGCTTCAAGGCCTGATGTGGCAGGACGACGGCGCGGCAGTCCTGCGTTTGACCATCGCAGGCGCTCTGCTGGTCGGCTCTGGGTATGCGTTGATGCTGCGCTGCGCGTCCGACCGCCGCGCAGCCCTGCGTCGCGCCAACCTACGGGCGCTGCCGCTGCTGGGGCTGCCGCTGCTGGGTTTGCTGCTGGACCCCGAAGTTGCGACGACCCGCGGCGGTTTGGTGCTGGCGTCGGTGGGGGCCTGGGCGGTCATGGTCGGGGCGTCCGCGCTGCACGGCCGTGATCGAGTGCCTCGGCGTGCCCGCCGAGCGGAACTGCTGGGAGTCGTGGCGGCAGCGCTCATCGTGGGGGGCTGGCTCGCGCGCCTCGCCCTGATTCGCCACGCGTCGATGCAAACCAACACGTACGACTTCGGTCTGTTCGTCAACGCGATCTGGAACACCTCGCAGGGCCACCCGTTCGCATGCTCGCTGGTTCCGACCGGGTCGGTCCTCGACGAGCACGTCTCGCTTGCGTTGTTGCCGTTTGCGGCACTGATGAAGGCCGGCTTGTCGCCCAGCGGCTTCCTGGTGCTTCAGGCGCTCTGGATCTGCCTCGGCGCCGTGCCTTTGTACCTGCTCGCGCGGCGCCATCTCGGTGCGGCTGGCGGGCGTGTGTTCGCGTTGGCCTACCTGCTTCACCCCTCGGTGCACGTCAACGCGCTGTGGGACTTCCATCCGATGAGCTTTGCCGCTCCGCTGTTGATCGCACTCGTGCTCTACGGTGAGCGCCGGCGGCTGCATGTGGCGTTCGTGGGCAGCGCCGTCGGACTGCTGATGCTTCGCGAGGAATTCGCGTTTGTGTTGGTGGCGTTTTCGATGACGCTTGCGCTGCGCGGCCGGACCCGTCGTGCGGTTGGCCTCGCCGCTGGTGCCGTCGCGTTTCTCGTGGTGCTCAACCTGTCGATGGGCCAAACGTCGAGCCATCTCGCACGGTACGCCGACGTGGCGGAGCGCGGCGGGGGCGGCATCGTCGGAATGATGCTGGCCACGTTGTTCGAGCCTGCTTTCGTGCTCGGCTACGCGCTGACCTACGCGAAGGTCGTGTACGTCGGAATGCAGGCCGGTGGGGTGTTGGGCATGGCGGCCGTTGTGCGCCGAGCCTGGCCGATGCTTGCGCTCGCGAGCGCGTTCTCGATGCTGGCGAGTAGTCGCGCGGTCTACAACCCGTTCTTTCACTACACGACGATGCTCTACCCGCTCGCCCTGGCGTGGGCCCCACTGGGCCTGTCGCGACTCGCGGCGCTGCCGTGGAGCTCTATGCCTCTCGCCGCGCGACGGCGGGCGTTGATCGCCGCGGTTGGGATGGCATCGGTCGGGATATCGCTGACGTACGGGGGACTCCACGACAACGAGGTGTTCAGAGCGGGCTTCGGGCCTCCGCGCAGAGAGATCTCCGAGCGCGCACTCGAGCGGGTGGAGTGGTTGCAGTCCCAACTCTCGGCGGTCCCGGCCGATGTGCCGATGGCCGTCACGGGTCGAGTCGGCCCGCACGCCGCGACTCGAGGCCAGGTGTACGCGTACCCGACCGACCAAGAGGTGGATGTGCTCGTCGTGTTCCAAGGCGACCTCCACAAGGAACACAAGGCGGAGCTTCGATCCGCTGTGCGGCGAGGCGAATGGGCGGTGGCCGCATCGTCGGGGTCGCTGGTGGTCTACCGGCGCGCGGCTCCCTGACCCGCTGCGTCCCCGGGGCTCTGGGCCCCTGGAACGACCCGACTCGGGGCTCTGTGCGGATGTCGGCAGCGGGTTGCCCCGGATCCCGCACGGGGTATCATCCCGCACCGAGCCGCCGTGACTCAGCGCGACCCTTCTCAAGGACCGGCGCCCCAAGCTCCCGCGGGTGTGCCCATGCCGGCGCCGACTGTGGGCACCGCACCCATCGCTGCGGGACCCCCAGTGGCCTACCCTCCTGCCGGGCACGCTCCGGCGCACCCGACGGCCGGGCACGCGCCTGCCGGGATGGTGCCTCCCGACGCAACCCCTCCGGTTCAGGCGCCGCCGGGAGCACCGGTCCCTCCCGTCTCCCCCCCACCGGACCCCGCCCCTGCGCCCGACCCAGGCGGAGGAAGCAACCAGTTCGGAACGTTCGGCGGCGTGTTCACCCCGGTGGTGCTGACCATCCTGGGCGTGATCATGTTCATGCGGACCGGCTACGTCGTCGGGTACGCGGGCCTGATCTCAGCACTGGTCATTCTCGGCGTCGCCAAGCTGATCACCACGCTGACCACGCTCAGTCTGTCGGCGATCGCCACCAACCTCGACGTCCGCGTTGGCGGCGTCTACTTCATGATCTCGAGGGTGCTCGGGCCGGACTTCGGCGGTAGCATCGGCATCACGCTGTTCGTCGCCCAGGCGGTCAGCATCGCCTTCTATACGATCGGTTTCACCGAGGCGAGCTTCGCCGTGCTCGCTGGCGTGATGTCGCCCGAGTTGGTCGAGACGCTGGTCAATGCGCACGTCCCCGAGATCGCCTCGTCGGTCGTCGTGACCGGATTGTTTGCGGTCACCTTCAAGGGGGCCGACGTGGCCATGAAGGCACAGTACTTCGTCTTGGCGCTGCTGCTGCTCTCCGTCGTTGCGTTCCTCATTGGGGGCGTCCTGAACTTCGACGCGAGCTTGCTCGAAGCCAACATGACCGCCGATTACGTCCCGGGCGCGACGGACGAAGGCAAGACGCTCACCTTCATGGTGATGTTCGCGATCTTCTTCCCGGCCGCTACGGGCATCACCGCGGGCGCCAACATGTCCGGCGACCTCAAGGACGCGGGTAAGTCGATCCCCTCGGGCACGCTGATTGCGATCCTCTTCACAGCGACCGTGTACGCGGTGCAGATCTTCCTGGTCGCCGGCAGCACGGATCGCCTCGCGCTCAAGTCGGACCCGTTCGGCGCCCTGCAGGAGATGAGCATCTTCGGGCCGCTCATCGTCTTGGGCGTGTTCGCGGCGACCCTCAGCTCCGCCCTGGGCAGCTTCCTTGGCGCGCCTCGCATCCTGCAAGCGATGGGGCAGGACAAGCTGATGAAGTCGTTCGAGTACTTCGGCAAGGGGTCGGGGCCCGCCAACGAGCCCCGTCGCGCCACGGTGCTCAGCCTCATCATCGCGGTCGGCGTGATCTGGGCCGGCGACCTGAACGCGGTCGCGGAGATCATCTCGATGTTCTTCCTGATCGCCTACGGGATGATCAACCTCTCGGCGTTCGTCGAGAGTCGCAGCGGCAACCCGAGCTTCCGCCCGCGGTTCCGTTGGTTCCACTGGACCACCGGGCTCGCCGGCACCATCGCCTGTCTGGTGGTGATGTTCGAGATCAACCAGCGCTACGCGATGGTGGCGATCGCGATCACCGGCATCCTGTACTTCTATCTGAAGAAGCGGGACATCCAGACCAACTGGGGCGACGCAAAGGCCGGCTACATCTTCCAGAACACCCGGGACAACCTGCTCTACCTCGAGACGGCCAAGTTCCACCCCAAGAACTGGCGTCCGATCCTCGCCGCGATCAGCCCCGACCCGCTCCGACAGCGTCGACTGGTGCAGATGGGGAGTTGGCTGGAGGCGCGGCGCGGTCTGTACACCGTCGCCGAGATTCACGCCTCAGCAGACCCCGACATTCACGAGCGACTCGCGTACCGCAAACGACGCCGCGACGAACTCAACCGGCACTTCACCTCGCTGGACATGGTGGCGTTCGGAGAGGTCGTGGTCGTCGACGACTACAACGATGGGTTTGCCACGTTCCTGCAGAGCTACGCGATGTCGGGCCTGCGCCCCAACACCTTGCTCGTCGGCATTCCCGATGCCCTCGACGTGGAGGGACGCGAACGGTTCCGCCACACAGCCTCGATCCTCCGCGCGTTCGACTACAACACGCTGCTGCTCAAGCCCGGCGAGTTGGCGCTCGAGAAGACGCAGCGGGTCATCGATCTGTGGTGGCGGGGGTCGAGAAACGGCAGCCTCATGGCTCTTCTCGCGTATTTGATGAAGCAGGATCGCGCGTGGCGAACCGCGAAGATTCGGATTTTCCGTGCCGTGCCCGAGGCAGGTGCGGAAGCGGAAGCGCGCAGTCATCTCGACCGCTTGCTCACGAACGCGCGTATCGAGGCCGAGGTGAACGTTTTCCACACCGAAGACGCGCCCTCGCGGTTCATCCCGGAGCGTTCGTCCGGTGTTGCCGACCTGGTCATGCTGGGTCTCAGCTCCGGCGATCTCGAGGACTTCCCGGGCTATCTGGCCAACATGGATCCGCTGCTGGCTTCGCTTCCGACGACCTTGCTCGTGTGGAGTAACGGCGACGCGGACCTGTTCGCCTGAGCGGGCATCGCGTTGACGCGATGCGGCCCGCACCCCGTATCATTGGCGGGTGAGCGGTCGATGGGTTCGGTGGGGTCTGGCGTCGCTGTTGGGATGTGGCTGCTCAGTCGGCGCGGTCGATGAAGGCGCGACGTTCGGAGATCCCAACACGGTCCCCGTCGACGATGAGCCCCCCGCGACCACCGGGATGGTGCTGACGACCGGCGTTACCGAGAACCCCACGGATCCCACAGGCCCCAGTGGCGACGAGGATTCGGGGACCGACGCGGCGACGAGCGGAGCGGACTCGGAGACCGACGCGGCTTCAGACTCGGCGGGGTCGTCGGGGGACACGTCCGGAGGGATGTCGGCCGGTAGCACCGGTGCGGGTGTGGAGTGCGGCAACGGGATCGCCGAGGCCGACGAAGCGTGCGACGGCGACGATCTTCTGAACATGACCTGCGCGGACATCGGCACGTTCGTCGGAGGGGTGCTCGCCTGCGATGCCGCGTGTGCCTTCGACACCACCGGTTGCATGGAGCAGCCGAAGGCACCGGTCGAAGTCTGCGAGACCATCAACTTGGCGATTCCCGATGCGGGGAGTGCCGTGAGCTCCACGGTGACACTGCCCGCGGGCGGAACGGTGGCCGACGCAACGATCGGCGTCGCGCTGATACACACGTTCATTGGCGACCTGACGATCGATGTCGAGCACGGGGGCACCACGGTCCGCGTCTACAACCGCGAGTGTGGCACCGAGGAGGACATGGATTTGGCGTTCGATGACGCGGGGGCCGCGTTGAACTGTGCGACCGCGACCTCGGGCGCCGCGACAATTCCCTCCGAGGCGCTCTCGAGTTTCGACGGTGCCGCGGCCGGTGGGGTGTGGACGTTCTCGTTTCAGGACAACGCGGGCGCCGACACCGGCGCCGCGACCGAGATCTGCGTGAGCGTGACGTTCTAGAGCGCCGACCGGTTGAATTCGACCCGCTGATGCGCGACTCGGTTCAAACTGATCGCCGCTCTGGGCGGTTGCGGACGATGTGTTCGCGTGTCCTGTCGCTCGCGGGACTTCGGCTACGAGTCGCCTCCTTGGCGGGGCCTGACGCAAACTCTAGCGCTGGGCCAACGACGGCAGCGCGCCGGAGTCTTCGGTCTCGGTCTGGGCCGGCGGCTGTTCGGGGCTCGGGGCCAAGCGAGGAAGGTGCCCGCGATGCTCGTTCGCTTCGTCGAGCCAGGGCCGCCATGTCTTGGGCGGGGTCATGGTCACGAAGCTGACTTCGCCGCTGCACTCCGCGCTCGCATCGATGCAGTGCTCGCGCTGGACGGCGAGGGTGACGACGCCGGCCTCCCAACTGTCGATCCAGAACGCACCCGCTTGAATGCCCACCTGCGCGTCGGTGAAACACTCTGTATCCACCAGCATCCTCGACAGCTCGAGGATGCCTCCGTCCCAGGCACCGACGGCTTCGACCGAAGGGCAGTGCGGGTGCTCGGGCCACGGAGTCTCCTGCGGCGCGCATGCACCTTCCATGGAGCACCGCGGTTGGGACACGAGTTGTGCGAGCACCTTGCCGGACTGCTTCGAGCCATCGAGCCAGGTCACGAGGTCGAACGATGCTTCGTTCTCGACCCGTGTCACGATCTGCGCGGTGTGATGCTCTCCGTCGGCGCTCGCTTCCTTGAACGCCACGGTGCTGAAGAAGGGGCCGACGATGCTGCGCAGCCAAGTGTCGGGCTGGGACTCGAGCGCGAGTTCCCACGGACGGGTGTCGTCGGAGCTGACCCGCACCGACTGTTCGACACCAAAGGCGCTCCAGACGATCGTACGAATCTGCACCGGACTGGGTGTCGGCGCCTCGGTCTGTGCGGCGGCGGAAGTGAGGGCCGTGGTACACGCGAGCAGCAGGGCGAGCATCGTGTTTCCGTCCTACGCCCAACGCCGACCGGACACCAAAAATGTCGCAGCTTCGCCCACCTGAACACGCGTTCTTGTCCTCGGGCTCGCGAGAGGTCGAGCATACGGCTGACCTGGCGTTGGAGCTCTGGGGTCCGGACGAGCCCGCGATGCTGCAGGCAGGAGCGCGCGCGGTGGTTGGGCTGCTGACAGATGGCGCGGAGGTCTCGGCCAGTGACACCCGCACGGTGGAACTCGAGGCCATCGATGCCGAGGACCGCCTGGTGCGATGGCTCAGCGAGGTTCTCTACTGGGCCAGCGTGGAAGGCTTCTTGGTGGCGCGGGCCGAGCTCCAGGTCACCCCGCAGGGGTTGGTCGGGCGGGCCTTCGGCCAAGAGGGGGCCGCGGCGCTGCTCGAGACCGAGATCAAGGCGGTGACGTATCACGACCTCCGGGTGCTTCGGAGCGAGGACCGAACCCACGCGCTTGTCGTCCTCGACGTCTAGCGGGCCGGAAGACGAGGAAAACCTTTCGCGCCGTTTCTTGAATTCAGCGTCGTCGTGTCCACTCAGATGCGACCGTGACGATGACGTTGGCCATAGCGAATACCCACGAGCTTGCGACTGTGCAGGAGACGTCGCTGCAGCGAGCCCGGAGCGGGGATTCCGTTGCCCAGGCTGAGCTGTACCGGGAGCATGCCGCCACGGTCACCCGCAGGCTCGCTCATGCGTGTGGCGATGAAGATCTGGCGCGGGACATCGCCCAGGATGCATTCATCACCGCGTTCGGCGGCCTCGATCGGTTTGCGGAGCGGGCGTCGTTCTCGACGTGGCTGCACGGCATCGCGTTCAACCATCTCCGCGACCGACGAAAGCGAGGCGCGAGAGAGCGAGCGGGCAAGGCCCGGCTGGCGCTGGTCGAGGGGTCTGTGGAACCGACGCCGGAGCAGCGGGTCTCCTCTCGCCAGGCGATGGAGCGACTCGATGCGGTTCTGGCCACGCTCAAGCCCAAGCTGCGCGATGCGTTCGTGTTGCGGGTGGTTGAGCAGCTCTCGCTCGAGGAGTCTGCGGAGATCCTCGGGGCTCGGGTGGCCACGGTTTCGTATCGGGCCCGCAAGGCAGAGGCGCTGGTTCGCGCCGCGTTCGATGGAGGTGAAGGATGAGCTACGAAGACGAGATTCAAGCCATGCGAGAGCACAACGTGGAGCCGGCCCCATTCGAGCGACTCGCGCAGAAGGAGGCGGTGACGCCACCGTTGCCTCGCCGCCGGATGTCGGTCGCCGCGGGGGCCACGGTCTGTGCCGGGCTCGCGTTCATGGTGCTCTTCGTCCGACCGGCGATCGGCGCAGGTAGCCTCTACAGCGGCAACACCTTGAAGCTTCAGATCGCCGCGTTGCTTCCGGTGTTTGTTCTGACCTGGGCGCTTCGGCGGCTATCGCAGCCACGTCTTGGGGCGCAGTTGCTGTCTCGCGCCGTGTGGTGGTCGAGCCTGGTGGTGGGTCTGCTGGTCTCGTTGAACTACGGCGAGCTTCCGGACAAGGTGCTCGGGGCCATCATCGCAGTGGCATGCGCAGTCGCGCTCCTATCGGTGGGAGAGCGAGGGCTCGAGGTCCAAGAACCGGACAGTCCATTCGCCCCCGTCCGGTTCCGTGGCCACTTGTTGTTGGCCCTGGTGATGGCGGCGGCAGACGCCCTGACGCTCGCCTTCTCCGGCCTGTTGCAGCTGCGGTTCGGCATGGAGGGCTGGACGCTCGGCGGGACGCTCGAGTACGCCGGACCGACCATCGCTGCGGCTGTTGTGATGGCGGTCGCTGTGTGGGGGGTGTATCGGCTGCGCACATGGGCGCTCTTCCTCAATCTCGTCGCCAACATCACGATTGCGTATCTGGCCCTCGAGGGGACGTTGAGCCTCTCTCCGAGCGTCAGCATCACTCTGGCAACGACAGCTGCGATCCAGTGTTTCATCCCCGTCCCAATCCTCGCGGCGGCGGCGGGCGATCGCAACGCCGGGCAGCCGCTGCTGCACTCCCTGCGTCACCGGTTGATGCGCTTCACCGTTCTGGGACTGGCCGCCTTGAGCGTCCTCGCTATTCCTCTGCCGGGTGGAGATGGATGGGTGAACGGGCCCGGGCGTGCGTTCGTACGGGGGACAGGCCAGGCGGCGCGCTCCCAGCGTCCGTCCGCTCGTCAGCGGCTTGATGCGTTGGACGATGATCTTCGGGGCCGAGACTTCGACCACCAAGCCCTCGACGGGGACTTCTCTGGTGCTGACTTTCGGGGCGCGTCGCTTCGAGGCGCCAACCTGAGTGTGACCAACCTCGATGGTGCGGACCTCCGGGACGTGGACTTCACACGAGCGGACTTCGGGGCGGGCTTGGTGCTGCTACCTCTAAGCGCAAAGGGGGTTCTCGTTCATGGGACTGACTTTTCGGGTGCGCAGATCGGAGACGAGGATTGGAAGCAGCTCGCCGAACGCGGACTCGAGGGGGTTCGATGTCCAGACGGAGTCTTGGCCACAAGCGGGGACGGATGTGACGGCCACCTGGGGCGTGTGGAGAGGGGACTTCGACGTGCTTTCACCTTCGCGCGGACGAGCACGCACGGAAGTGTCTCGTGCGGCCGGGAGGAGAGCTTGACCCTTGTGTTCGAGCAGGACGGGGTGTTGTGGCACCGCAGGGAGCGCTACGTCCAGCTTGCCGATGGCGATTTCGTCTCTCCGTACAGTCGCATTCACGTCTCGGACGATGGTCGCTGGGAAGTCTCGTCTGAGTTGTGTGGGGACAACATCTTGATCCCTGCCGACGCGGAGAGTGCCGAAGAACCGTCACCCGCTCAGTGACCGCGGCGGGTGACCTCGTCCTTGCGGACGTCGGTCTTCGCACGCTCCCGACCCGTCGGCCCTTCGTCCCCCAGTAGCGCCGCCGAAAACCACCCCGTCGTGCTCGTGCCTTCGGGGTCGCGGGGTTTGGCGGGCCGGGTGTCGCCCTGGTCGTCGACCTCGGGCTGGTTGTTGCGCACGTCGTCGATGTGGCTGAACGCGAACTGAAACCCGCCGTCGATCGATTCGATCACGCTCTGCGTCATGTCGAGGAAGAGCGGTGCGGGCATCTGATCGAGGCCGGACTCCACCTGCTGCAGTGCTTGGTCCAAGATCGCGTAGCGACGAAGGATGCTGCGCTTGAGCGGGGCGTCTTCGGTGCCCTCGAACACGAGGCTCAGGGCTCGTTGGGCCCGCCGATGCCCGACGGAGACCGCGACGACCAAGTCGTGCAACACGTTCCGAGACGGCTGACCCAGCGCGGCGCCGAGGCGTGCTGCCAGGAATGACGCCACGGACTTGCGGTCTTCGATCAGAACTTCTGCGGGGGCCAGCGCCACGGACTCGACTGCAAAGGTAGCAAGATCCCCAGGGCTCGCGGATCCGCCTCGCACCACCGACTTGGCGGTGCTACCCCTCGCCGGTTGCCATGACGGCCTATTTCGAACGAGTCGACGACTATCGGTGGCGGATTCCGCAGCACCGAGGGATGCGTGTGCCTGGGCTGGTGTTTTCCAGCGAGGCGATGCTTTCGAGCATCAAAGACGATCGCAGCCCGGACCAGGTCGTCAACGTCGCGCACCTGCCCGGCATCGTGGGTCACAGCCTCGCAATGCCCGACATGCATTGGGGCTATGGCTTTCCCATTGGCGGGGTCGCGGCGTTTGACCCCGACGAGGGGGTGCTGTCGCCGGGTGGTGTTGGGTACGACATCAACTGCGGCGTGCGGTTGATGCGCAGCAACATCCCGCGGGAAGACATCACCGGCGTTTTGGCGGAGCTTGCTACGGCGCTTTACCGGGAAGTTCCTTGCGGTGTCGGCACCAAGAGCGAGCTTCGGTTGAGCAAGCCCGAACTCGAAGCGGTGCTGCGCGAGGGCGCGGGTTGGGCCGTGCAGCGGGGCTACGGAACGGGCGACGACCTCGCCGTTCTGGAGGAGGGCGGGGTGATGGCCAGCGCCGACCCGGACAAGGTCTCGCAGCGAGCCAAGGATCGCGGACGCCCCCAGTTGGGCTCATTGGGGTCGGGCAACCACTTCTGCGAGCTCGGCTACGTCGCCGAGATTTTCGATGAGGCCAAGGCACGGGCGTTCGGTCTCGAGCTCGGCAAGGTCACGGTCATGATCCACTCCGGCTCGCGCGGGCTCGGCCACGAGATCTGCGACAGCTCGCTGCACCGCATGGTGCGGGCCTCGGCCAAGTACGGCATCGAGTTGCCCGACCGTCAGCTCTGCGCGGCGCCGCTGTCCAGCCCCGAAGCGCACGACTACTTCGGGGCGATGGGGTCCGCGATCAACTTTGCGTTCGCCAACCGCCAAGTCATGGCGCACCAAGCCCGCAAGGCCATCGCTCGCCAGCTCGGCGACACGCCCCGAGGTTTGGGCCTGTCCACCGTCTATGACGTCTGCCACAACATCGCCAAGTGGGAGACCCATGAGGTCGACGGTGTGCAGCGCCGGTTGTGTGTGCACCGCAAGGGCGCGACCCGGGCGTTTGGTCCCGGTCACGAAGCGGTCCCCGAGCGCTACCGCGACGCAGGCCAGCCAGTGGTCGTCCCCGGCGACATGGGTCGCTACAGCTACGTGTTGGCGGGTACCGAGCGCGCCATGAGAGAGACGTTCGGCAGCAGCTGTCATGGTGCCGGCCGTCGCCTCTCCCGCGTGAAGGCGAAACGAGCTGCGCAGGGGCGTCAGCTGTTCCGCGAACTGGAAGACAAGGGCGTGTTCGTTCGCGCCGACTCCCGGCGGACGATGGCCGAAGAGATGCCCGAGGCTTACAAGGACGTGGCCGACGTTGTCGAGGTCATGCACGAGGCGGGCATCGCCACCAAGGTCGCCAAGCTCATCCCGTTGGCTGTCGTCAAAGGCTGACGAGTCGTCTCACCCCAAACGACTGGCCCAGCGCTGCGCCGCCTCGCGAGATCGGGGCTGGCCGGTCTTTGACAGCCGAAGCAGGCGCTGCGGTCCGAGCAGTGCAGGCCCTTCGTGCTCGAGGCGGGGCGCGAGAGCGTTGTCGAGTTCGCTATCGGACTCGAGCCAGCCCGCGAGCGTGTCCGGCGGTAGCTGGTAGAGCACCCGTGGGCATGCAAACCACCGCTCGCCCACGTTCCGAATCTCGGGGCGCTCGTGGTGAATCAGAAACGGAAGCAAGACCGCGATCTGCTCGGGGTCGGCCTTCTGAACGGTGGTCGCATCCGGGTCTTGAAGCGCGCTGACACTGATCCCGAGTACGGACGCCAGGCCTTCGAGGACGTCTTCGGGGCTGAGCCCGAGCGTGGACAGAGCATCACGTAGGGCGTCGGTCGGACTCTGCGAACGGTCGCCGGGCGTCTGCGGCTCCGCCAATCGGCGATGCACCAAGTCGTACAGCCAATCCCAGCGTCCCCGTGTCCCCATCTCCGATCCCAAGATGGTGTACCCCATCGCCTGCAGCGTCCCCAAACGTTCGTCCAAGAGTCGCTGTGCCTCGGGCTCTCGCAGCCATCGCCAGCTCAGGCCACGGCCGGCGGACAAGAGCTCCGGCGCCTCATCCTCCCCGGCCTGACGGGCTCGCGCTTCTCGGACGTTGAACAGGCCACCCACGAGCCCAACCCGCTCCATCAAGGACAAGCGTACGTAGTGCCCCTCCTGCTCGGTTGGGCATAGGGTGAAGCCGCGACGCTCGATCCAGCGGGGCATGAACCCGCTTCCTGCCAGAAACTCGTGCGTGGGCCAAGGTGTAAGGACCGGTTTGTGGCCGGCGTTCGGGGCTGTGATGGTCCACCGAAGAGCCGTATTGGTCGCCTTGGCTGCACTTCTCGGTGCTTGCGCCCCGATCTCTCGCGATTTTGCGCCTGCCTACGACTCCACCGGCCGGACCGCCGCCGCCAGCCCTGTGTCGTTCTCGGTCGATTCGGTGGGGGGTGCGCCGTTGCCGACCTACGCCCTTGGAGACGCGCTCTTCGTCGAAGGCCGAGAGGGGGAGGGATACACGGTGCGGCTGACCAATCACACCCCGAAGCGGTACGAGGCGGTCGTGACCGTCGACGGTCGTGACGTGGTCAGCGGCGAGCTGGGCCGTCCGGCCAAGCAAAGAGGCTACGTGCTCGAGCCCTACGAGACGCTGGTCATCGACGGCTACCGTCGCTCGCTCGATGAGGTGGCCTCGTTCTACTTCGCATCGAGGTACGACAGCTACACGGCCAGACGAGGCACCGCGGAGCATGCGGGGGTGATAGGCGTCGCGTTGTTCGAGGAGAAGCGGTCGCGCTCCAAACCGCAGCCGCTCTCGCGGAAGTCCTCCGAAGCTCGACCCGAGCCATTCCCTGAAGCACCGGCTTCGCGCGCTCGCTCGGGAGCGGATGATGCCGCGATGGCACCGAGCGAGGAGCACTTGGGCACTGGGTACGGCGCATCGGAGTACAGCCCGGTCCACGAAACGAACTTCAAGCGGCGGCGGAAAGGGCGGCCGGACGCATTCCTGACCGTCTACTACGACAGCCGCGAGGGCCTGCAGGCGCGCGGCCTCCTTCCCCGCAGGGTCGATGTCGCCGACCCCTATGAGCCGGACTACGACCCCCGCAATGCGGTCGACCCCGGGTTCGCACCACCCCCGTGGCAGCGCGACCGGTAGCTCGCTTGGCCCGACTTCAGCGGCCGAGCGAAGCGGCGACTCGCGACTGCAGCAGCGGGACGAGCTCCGCTTCGAAGAACGGATTTCGGCGGAGCCAGATCCCATTGCGCGGTGAGGGGTGGGGGAGCACGAAGTACCCCCGCGCCGCGTAGTCCTGCCACGCTTCCACCGTCTTGGTGAGCGTGGCTTTGGCCGATTCTTTCAGAAACCATCGCTGGGCGTACATACCGATCAGCAACGTGAGCTGCAGCTGCGGCATCTTGTCGATGAACGGTTGCATCCACTTGGGCGCGCACTCGGGTCGTGGCGGGAGGTCGCCGGACTTGCCGGTGCCCGGAAAGCAGAACCCCATCGGTAGGATCGCGACCTGCGTCTCGTCGTAGAACGTCGCGTCATCGAGGCCGAGCCAAGCGCGCAGGCGCTTCCCGCTGGCGTCGGCCCAAGGCACGCCAGACGCGTGCACCTTGGATCCGGGCGCCTGCCCGACCAGCAGCAGCTTCGCCTCAGCGTGGGCGGAGAACACCGGCCGCGGTTCGTGTCCGAGGGAAGGCGCGCAGACCTGACACGCCTTGGCCTGCCGTACCAACGTCGAGAGCCGGATCACTCGAGGGGCCACGCCGCCCAGTATTCCAGCCGCTGCCGAGCCGCGCTTGACCGAGACTCCGTAGAAACGGACTCAGCGTCCGAGGCTTGGGCAGCGACAGAGCCTCAGCAGCTCTCGACTTCGGACAGCGTGGTCGCAGCCATCACGCACTTGGCGTACTCTGCGTACTTGACGCGTCCGCGCAGCTTCATCTTGTCGAGCTTGTGCTTCACGCACCGCTCTTGCAGACCGGTCATCAGCGCGGCTTCGCTCTGCGGATTCATCGAAGCTGCCTGAGCTTCGCGAACGGTGACCTCGACGATGTGCTCGCAGACGGTTTCGGGGCCGGGGGCTCGAACGAAGATCGCCCACAACACCACGAGGGTTGCCACGAACAGGAACATGGCTTGTCCGACGCGTTTCATCGCGTTCATGAGCCGCCGTCAATGACCCGGAACGCAGCACGGCGCTTCTGCACCTGCTCGGTGTCCGCCTTGGGCTCGTCCGGTTTTCCGGGCTCTTTGGCGACGGCCGCGGCATCGCCGACCTCGCTGTCGGCTGAGACTTCGGGCGAGGCCGTAGCCACGGCTTCATCGGGTAGGCCGGTTTCCGTCGCGGGAGACTCTGGCTTGGGATCCGTCGTCGGGGCACCGCTTGCCTCTGCCGCGGGCGCAGCGGTGAGCTCGGGTACGGGCTCGGCTTCCGGTTCCGGGTCGGGCTCGGCGGCCACCGGTCGAAGCGCCGGCTTTGCGGGCTCGGGGCTGCTGGCGTCTCCACCCGCGCGACCGTAGCGGGTGCGCTTGACCGAGTCGGGCATGTTTTGGTCCAACACGATTCCTCGGCCGGTCGATCGATCGGCAACCACGTAGACCGCCCCGTACGGGAACGAGCAGCGCGTGACGTAGCCGCCGAACGACAAGTCCGCGCCCAACCCATCCTCTTCAAAGGTCAGGTCCAGCGGGTAGCTGGGGTCGAGGTCGATGATGAGACGCTCGCGCCACTGCTCGCGGATAAAATCCGGGCAGCTGACGGCTTCGAAGAGCGCATTGACGTGGAGCCGCGGACACCGACCAGCGGCGTACAGCGACTCGATCACACTTTGGACCGGATGGACCACGAACTTGCAGAGCTTACTCGATACGGGCGCAATCGGACGAGTCCGATGCGGGTTTCCGCGCGCACCCGTAGAACACGGGGAGGGCGCGTGTGCGCCCTGCGCGCGGAACCGCGCTCAGGCGAAGGCGGCGTGTCCCGTGATGGCCCGGCCGATCGCCAAGGTGTGCACCTCGTGGGTCCCCTCGTAGGTGAAGACCGTCTCGAGGTTACACAGGTGACGCATGATCCCGTACTCGCCCATGATGCCGTTTCCCCCGAGCATCGAACGTGCAGTACGGGCCGCTTCGAGCGCCATGCGGGTGTTGTCTCGCTTGAGCATTGAGACCTGAACCGGGGTGATCTTGCCCTGCTCTTTGAGCCGTCCGAAGTGGAACGCCATGAGCGCGCCTTTGATGATCTCGTTGTGCAGCTCGGTGAGCTTCTGCTGGGTCAGCTGGAACGCGGCCAGCGGCTTGTCGAACTGCACCCGGTCCATCGTGTAGCTCCGCGCGCGCTCATACACGTCCATCGCGGCACCGAGGACGCCCCAGCCGATGCCGAAGCGGGCTTGCGAGAGGCAGGACAGCGGGCCCTTGAGTCCCGAGATCCCCGGGAGCATGTTCTCTTTGGGAACACGAACCGAGTCGAGGACGATCTCGCCCGTGACCGAGGCGCGCATGGAGAGCTTGCCCTTGGTCTCGGGAGTGCTCAGGCCCTTGGTGCCGCGCTCGACGAGGAAGCCACGGATGACCGGCGTCTCGCTGCCGAACTCCAGCGTCTTCGCCCAAACCAGGCAGACGTCTGCAAGCGGGCTGTTGGTGATCCAGAACTTCTGGCCGTTGAGGATGTAGTCGCCGCCTTCGCTCTCTTGCTTGGCGTGGGTGCGCATCGAGCCGGGGTCACTGCCTGCGTTCGGCTCGGTGAGTCCGAAGCAGCCGATCTTCTCGCCGGTCGCCATGCCGGGCAGCCATTTCTGCTTCTGCTCTTCGGTCCCGTAGGCGTGGATCGGGTACATGACCAGCGCCGATTGGACCGAGCAGAACGAGCGGATACCGCTGTCTTGGCGCTCGAGCTCAACCATCGTGAGGCCGTAGGCGACCGCGTTCATGCCCGCGCAGCCGTAGCCTTCGAGGGAACCGCCGAGGAAACCCATCTCGCCGAACTCTCTGATCAGCTCCTTGGGGAAGGTGCCGTTCTCGTAGTGCTGCTCGATGCTCGGGGCGATGCGGCGCTTGCCGAAATCCCGAGCGGAGGACCAGACGATCCGCTCGTCTTCCGAGAGCAATCCCTCTAGGTCGACCAAGTACGGAGTGGCTTCGCGAGGCATGACGAACGCGTACCACAGCGTTACGAATGCGAACCCAGATCGAACTCCGGGTGGGCTGAGGCCTAGCTCACGTCTCCCGCACGGCTTTTGGGGCGGGCGCGCCTTGCTCTGCTACGCTCGTCGGCGGAATGACGGTCATTCGCACTCTTGCCACCGTTGCGTCGCTCTTGTTTTGCCTGCTGGCGGTGCCGTCGTTGGCGCATGCGGCCCCAGGAGCGAGCGGCTCGATCAGCACCAAGAATGGTGCGAAAGGCAGTGGCAAGGGAGGCAGCTTCGAGCTGCCTGAGCTGGTCTATGGCGGCAACGCAATCTCCGCTCAGCTTCCGTTGCAGTTCGGCATCTTGGGCTACCTCCCCAAGGCTCGCTTTGCGTTCCAATACGACCGCCAGATCCGGCGTTCCCACTGGGCGCACATCGGAGTCGCGCTCGTGTTCGACCGCGGCGACTGGGAGAACTTCCGCATGGACGCGTGCGGTCTGTCGCAGCAGGGCGCGTGTGGCAAGGGAGGCGTGGTTGGTGTCGACGTCTACGGCGGCTACACCTACAAGTTCTTCCTGCAAGAGCGTCCGTGGCTCGTGCCGTTCCTGCGGGGCTCTGTGGGCTGGAGCATGTTCGCGCTCCCCAAGGTCCGCGGTGACGACTCCGTCCGGCAGCAATCGAGGACCCGCTCGTGGACGCTCAACCTCAAACCCGGTGGCGGCGTGCGCGTGTTCCTCTTCTCCGAGTTCGCGGTGGGTGCGGACATCAACCTTCCGATCGGTTTCCTCGTGCACCGCGACGTGCCCGAGGGCGGTTCCGCAGACAGCAGCGGCGAGTTTCTGCTCGGCATCGAAGTCCTGCCGCTCGTCGCCGAGTACCGGTTTTAGGGCGTCGTCCTGGAAGGGGCCTTTCGGAAAGGCCCCTCGCTGCGGCAGCAAAGCTGCCTCCGCTTCACCCCAAACGGGGCGGCGGTCGCCGCCTATTGGTCGGGTTCTTGCGCTGCGAAGCCCTCGGGTCGACGGGCCTGCGCTCGGACCGTTCTATCTTTACCGCTACGCATCGCTCCGGGACGCTTCGCTCTATTGCTCCGAACCTCTTGGCCAGGCGGACAGAACCCTGCGTTGCACTTCGGATGGATGTCCGAGGTAGGCGTGCGGTGCTTTACTCGACGGTGAAGTCGAACCAGGGGGAGCTGGGGAGGGTGCTGACAGCGGAGCTGCGGTAGCGGACCGTGTAGGTGGTTCCGGCGCGGAGGGCATAGCCGTCCAGAAGGTCGACTTCGGCGGTGTGGAACCGGCCAGGCTGGACGGCGAACCAGTCTTCGGGTCCGGGGGGTGCTCGCTTGAGCATCGGGCCGCGGTAGGGAATCTCCGAACCGTCGGGGGCTCGAACTTCGAAGATGTCGTTGGAGAGTCCTTCGAACGGCGTGTGGACCCGGCAGAAGGAAACCTCGGTTGCGCCGGGGTTTAAAACCTCCATACGGATCGCGGTCGGGACCTCTTCGGAGTGGGCAAGTGCGACGACCAGGGTCGCATCGGGGTCGCTGCTCGGAGCCTGTGACGGACCGGGACGAGAGCAGGCGACAGACGCCAGCAGTCCCAAGATCCAGGCGCGGCGTCGCACTCGGATCACGCCGAGGCCATGGCTTCGGGCTGAGCGATTCGGGAGCGCGCAGACACCTTGGGGCTGCACATCGCCAACATCTCAGCCAACTCGTGCGCGACCTCGTAGGGCGTATCGAAACCGGGTTCTACGAGGACCCGGATCGCGCTGCTCGGACGGGTGACGTACACAGCCCGGCCGGGCGCGCCCATCACCGTGAAGACTTGCTCCACCGCGTCGCGAAGCTCTTGCACCGGATCTTCCACAGAGGCGTCGACCCGAAACTCGGCCGAGGACGTCAGAGGGGCCCGGTGATCGAAGGTTTCGACTCCAGGTGCGTCGCCGACGGAGGCTCCCACGTATGTGGTGCCGTCCCGCCGCCCGCCGTGATTACGCACGTAGACCAACAGCTCCATGGACAGTCGCCGTATCACGCTGATCCGAGCCCACCAAAAAAGCTCGCGCCGATGAGACTTGGGCTGCGGGGGTCGCGCAGACGTTGATGAAACGGCGGGTCTCTTGGGGTTTGCCCGGGTTCGGTGCGACCATGTGCGCGGTTCGATTCCGCGATGACCGAGGACATCAACTCCAAGGCGAAGATGACCGGGCTCCTCGAAGAGGAGCTCGAAGCGCTGCAACGTCAGCGTGACCAGTACGCTTTGGCGATGGACACCGCGACCGAACCGAAGGTCGCGATCCGGCTGCAGCGAACGCTGGAACGGATCGAGGACGAGATCGAGGGGGTCGAAGAGACGATCGCCGCACTCCCGGACAGCACGGAGCCAGACGCGAGCGCGGAGCCCGAAGCGGAGTCGGGAGGCGAGCCTGAGCCTGAGCCCGAAACGGAGGCAGACGCAGAGCCGTCGGCGGAGCCCGAAACGGAAACGGAAGCTGAAGCAGAGGCAGAGCCAGGCGCGTCCGGCGAGTGGGACGACGAGCCCTCGACGGCGATCTACGATCCTGACCGCGTCCGCAGTCAGCTCGCTGAGCTGGAGGCCATGCGAAAGCAGGAAGCGCAGGAGGAGTCCGAAGCGCAGGCGTCGGAGCCTGAGGCCGAGGGGCAGCCCGAGCCTGCAGCGGAACCCGAGCCTGCAGCGGAACCCGAGCCTGCAGCGGAACCCGAGCCTGCGGCAGAACCCGAGCCCGAGCCTGCGGCAGAGCCCGAGCCCGAGCCAGCAGCAGAACCCGAGCCTGCGGCCGCGGCCGAGCCAGCAGCACAGCCGGAATCCGCAGCCGAGCCCGACGAAGCCGAGGTCCCCAGCGGTGACGGGAATCCGCTGGGTCCTGTCTGGATGGACCCGGTCAGCCCGCCCGCGGGCAACCTGTCCGACGACGAGATCGCCAAAGCCGCAGGATCGGCGCCCGAAGAGGTCCCGCCCGAGCCGGCATCATCCGATGTGCTTGGGGACGATCCCTTCGCGATGCCCGCCAAACCCGCGGCCGAGCCATCGAGCCCGTTTGGGGCGCCAGCGGGCGACGCCAGCCCGTTCGGACCCGCGCCGAGTGATGCGCCGTTTGGAGCGCCGGCTGCGTCCGACTTCGGCAACCCGGTGTCGGTGCTGGACGATGACTTGGACAGCGGCGACTGGGGCTTTGGCGCCAAGGCCGTGCTGTTCCTCGTGGTGGCTGGCTTCGTTGCCGGCGCCTTCTACATCATGTCGATCGGCTAAACGTTCGCAGCGCGGTCTCGAAGCGGTCGAGTTCTTGGCGCGTGCCGACGCTGGCCCTGACGCAGCCCTCGAGTCCCGGGGTGCGCGAGACATCCTTGATGAGGATCCCCTGCGAATGCAGGTGAGCGACCAATGCGGGGGCACGCTCTGCGGGGGTGAGCCGGGCGAGCACGAGGTTGGAGCTCGTGGGAAATACGCTCACGTCGGGCAGGCCCGCGAGGAGGTCGCACAGCCGGGAGCGGGAGACCCGCGAGCGCTCGAGCATCTCGGCGCGGGCTTCGTCGGCTTGAGCGAGGAGTACCTCGGCGATCGCCAACGACGTGGCGGAGATGTTGTACGGGTGCCTGATCTTGTCGAGCTCCGCGGCCAGGGACGGTGACCCGATGCAGTAGCCCAGACGAAGGGCGGCGCCACCCACTTTGGACAGCGTACTCATGAGCACGACGTTCTCCGGGAGGTCGGGGCGCCACATGGATGCCCCGGGTGCGTAGTCGGTGTACGCCTCGTCGAGGACGAAGATGGTGTCGCCGAAGTCTTCGAACCAGCGCTCGATGACTCCGGCGTCCCACAGGTTTCCGGTGGGGTTGTTGGGCCGAGCGAGGAAACACAGCGCCGCCGAGGGCAGGGCCGCCCGCATGGCGTTGTCGTCCAGCTCGAAGTCCGCACGCAGCGGAACCTCGGTGATCGGCACGCCGACGACGGTCGCGCTGTGCCGATACATCACGAACGTCGGCGTTGGGACGACGAGGTGGCCGTCGCTACCGCTGAGTGCCGTGATCAGCGTGGAGATGATCTCATCGCTGCCGTTCCCGAGTACGATGCGGCTGGGATCGCATCCCATGCGCTCGCCCAACAAGGCGCGAAGACGTCGCCCAGATGTGTCGGGGTAGCGGCCCAGTTCTACGCGGCGCACGGCCTCGGCGACTGCGTCCATCACCTCCGCAGGCCAAGGCTCGGCGCACTCGTTCGCGTGCATCCGAGCAAAACTCGGGTCGGCCGGAGGAACGTCGTAGGCCGTCAGCTCGGCGAGTTGCGGCCTCAGATGGCGGGTCCAGCTCACGCGTCGTTGTCCTTCAAACGGCATTCGACCGCTCGGGCGTGGCCTTCGAGACCCTCGGCTCGGGCGAGCACGGTGATGGCCTCGGCCTGGGCCTCGAGCGCCGTGCGGTCGAGCTTGAGCACACTGGTGTACTTCATGAAGTCCCACACCCCCAGGGGCGACCCAAAACGCGCAGCGCCCGCGGTGGGCAACACATGTGAGGGGCCAGCGGTGTAGTCGCCTGCCGCCTCAGGGGTCCACGCGCCGACGAAGATGGCTCCGGCGCGGGTCAGTGCGGGGGCGATGACCTCGGCGCGCTCGATCAGTAGCTCGAGGTGTTCGGGCGCGTAGTCGTTGGCAGCCTGGATCATCCCGGAGAGATCGGGGACGAGTACCGCCGCCCCGTGCTCGCGCAGAGAGGCGATCGCAACGTCCGCTCGGGGTAGGTCGCTGAGTTGACGGGTGAGCGCCGCGTCGACCGCCGCGGGAAGCTCGGGGGCGTCCGTGACCAAGATCGCACAGGCCTCGGGGTCGTGTTCGGCTTGGCTGATGAGGTCGGCTGCGACCAACTCAGCGTCGGCGGATGCGTCGGCCATCACGAGGATCTCGCTCGGCCCAGCGATGCCGTCGACGTCGCAGACCCCGAACACTTGGCGTTTGGCTGCGGTGACATAGGCGTTCCCGGGGCCGACGATCTTGTCGACGCGAGGGATGGTGTCGGTTCCAAAGGCGGCGGCGGCAATCGCTTGGGCGCCGCCGACCTCGAAGACCCGGTCGATGCCCGCGATACTTGCCGCGTGCAGCACCACGTCGCTGGCGCGGGGGGTCAGCAGGAACACTTCGCGCACGCCCGCGACCTTGGCGGGGATGCCCGCCATCAGAACCGAGGAGGGGTAGGCGGCGGTTCCGCCGGGTGCATAGACAGCGACTCGGGACAAGGGCGCGGCTCGAGAGTGCAGGGACCAGCCCTCCTTCTCGACGCCGGTGGTTGGGAATTTTTGAGTGCGGTGGAACAGGTGGACCCGGCGAGCCGCGAGCTCGATCGCCTCGCGAACTTGCTCGGAGACATTCGAGCCCGCGGACTGCCAGCGCTCGCGGCTCACCTCGAGGTCCGCGGCGGTGATCGTCCGTTTCTCGAACTTCTCGACGCAGTCGAAAATGGCGGCGTCTCCACGAGCGCGAACGTCGGCGAGGATCGTGCGGGCGGCATCGTCCGCGGCGCCATCGAGGCCGGCGCTGCGGCTGCACTGCACTCGCCAGGCCGCGCTGGCCTCGGCGCAGGGGGAGCCACCGGTCTGTTCCGGGCGGAGATCGATGCGCGGCAGTCCTGCAAACCCGGCTGACATGCGACGAAGGTACTGCAAGCGGCCCCGGGTTGCTCGCCACGATGACCCCCGGCGCGGCATACTGGTCCCGATGTGTCGCTGCACCGACCTTGCCCGCGCCCTGGCGGCCTTCGGGATGATCGTGTGCACGGTCTCTGGGTGCGCCGAGGACGGCGGCGAGGAAGCGGATGCACCGGCTCCGATGCAGCCGGAGACCACGGGGGACGATGACAATGCATCGTCATCGTCCGGGGATGGCTTCCTGGAGGACGGTCAGGATGTCTGTCTGTCGGCGTCGGCCGTGACTCCCGGGCTGTACTTTTCATCGTTGCAAGGCAAGCGCTCCAGCGGCGGTGGAGCCTGCGGCGAGGGCGGTCCAGATGTGTTCTTCCGGATCGCGGTCGAGCACCGTAGCGATCTTCGGGTGTCCGTGGTGGGCGACGGTTTCACCCCGCGGGTCGGGGTGTTCGCCAATGACTGCGCGGCTCGTTTCGAAGACAGCGGGCTGTTGTGCACCAGCGGCGTGCCCGGCTGGGTGTCCGATGTACCAGCCGGCGCGGAACTCTACGTTGGCGTCGGCGCGAGCCAGTCCGAGGTCGATGCCAGCGGAGACGGGGCGTTCCGGCTCGATGTGGAGGCACGGGCGGTGCTCGCGGTCGGCGAGGCCTGCAGCAACGAAGCGTGGGGCCGATGCGAAGGCGGCAGCACTTGTGCTGTTCCCGCCGGAACGCTGGAGCCTGCGGTGTGCGTTTCGATCCCCGGGGACCGATGCGCAAATCCCATCGCGGTGGATGTCGACCGCGGGACCACGGCGCTCTCGGTGCAACCCGGGGTCGGCCACACCGACGCGCATCGGCATACCTGCGGGGGAGATCGGATCGCCGAGCGGGTCTATCGATTGGAGCTGCCCGTGGTGTCCGCGGAGGCCACGCTGCGGATCGAGGGCGAACGCGTCTCGGTGCTCGCTGCGCGGGGCCCGACCTGTTTGACGGATGAAGAGCGGGCATGTGGCGCCGATCTGGAAGGACTGGCGGTGATCGAGCTGACGGGCCCGTTGCCCAGAACGCTCTATCTCTTCGCTGAGCTGTCCGAGAACGAGAGTGAGCTATCTCCAAGCATCGTCCGGATTGTGCTCGAGGACGGATGAACTTCGGCCTGAGCGCTCCGACGCTCAGAGGCTGCCACAGGAGGTCGGCGCGCCGGCTTGCAAGGGATCTGCGCTCCCCGTGACCTGCCGACGCTCGGGTTGCGCTGGCCGCCGGGCGCTCCGCCTCGCGAGTGAAGCTCTCAAACACCGGCGAGGGGTGTGGCCAGCGTCTGCGATGTGCTCTAAGGTCCCGCACCATGTCCCGCAGCCTGTTCACGAGCGAGTCCGTCACCGAAGGTCACCCCGACAAAGTCTGCGACAAGATCAGCGACGCGATCCTCGACGCCCTCATCGCCGACGATCCGACCTGTCGGGTCGCCTGCGAAACGTTGGTGAAGACCGGGTACGTCAACGTCGCGGGTGAGGTCACGACCAATACCTACGTGGACATCCCGACCGTCGTTCGCCAGACGCTTCGGTCGATCGGCTACACCAGCTCGGACATGGGCTTTGACGCCGACAGCTGCGGCGTGCTCGTTGCGCTCGAGGCTCAGAGCCCCGACATCGCTCAGGGTGTCGACGGCAAGGGCGTGTACACCGAAGAGCAGGGCGCCGGCGACCAGGGCATGATGTTCGGCTACGCCTGCCGCGAGACCCCCGAGCTCATGCCGATGCCCATCGCACTCGCGCACAAGCTGACCCATCAGCTCGCCGAGGTGCGACGCCGCGACGCCGAGCGCTCCTTTCTACGTCCCGACGGCAAAGCCCAGGTCACGGTCGAGTACGACGACGCCGGCAACCCCAAGCGTGTCGACACCGTCGTCGTGTCCACGCAGCACAGCCCCGACGCGAGCCACGAGCAGATCAAGGAGTTCGTCATCGAGTCCGTGATCAAGCCGGTCGTTCCTGCCGCGCTGCTCGACGGCAAGACCCACTACTTCATCAACCCCACGGGTCGCTTCGTCATCGGTGGGCCCATGGGTGACTCGGGCCTCACCGGTCGCAAGATCATCGTCGACACCTACGGCGGCATGGGTCGTCACGGCGGCGGCGCCTTCTCCGGCAAGGACCCCTCCAAGGTCGATCGTTCGGCCGCCTACTACGCTCGCTTCATGGCCAAGCACCTCGTGGCCGCTGGTCTCGCCGACCGCTGCGAAGTTCAGCTCGCTTACGCCATCGGTGTCGCCAAGCCCGTGTCGATCCGCGTGGACAGCTTTGGCACCGGCAAGCGCTCGGACAACGACCTCGCGGACATCATCGAGAAGCACTTCGACGCTCGCCCCGCACGGCTCATCGAAGAGCTCGACCTGCTGCGCCCGATCTTCAGCCCCACGGCCGCGTACGGCCACTTCGGCCGCGACGGCGAGGGCTTCACTTGGGAGAAACTACCCAAGCTCGAAGCTCTCAAAGCCGAGGTGGGGTAGTCAGTAAGGGGAACCGCTTGGTTCCCCTCGCTGCGGGGGCGTAGCCCCCTACGCTCACCCCTCCCAGGGCGCCCTTGTCGGGCTTGCTCGTCGCTTCGCTCCTCCGGTGGGTATGGGGCGCGGAAGCGGGGGCGCCCTGTCGGGCCTGCTCGTCGCTTCGCTCCTCCGGTGGGTATGGGGCGCGGAAGCGGGGGCGCCCTGTCGGGCTTGCTCGTCGCTTCGCTCCTCCAGCGGGTATGGGGCGCGGAAGCGGGCGGGCGCCCTGTCGGGCTTGCTCGTCGCTTCGCTCCTCCGGTGGGCGCGGAAGCGGGCGGGCGCCCTGTTGGGCTTGCTCGTTGCTTTGCTCGTCCAGTGGGTGCGGGGAGGCGGAAGCGGGCGGGCCGGCGGGCGGCCTGTCGGAGTTGATCGTTCAACCAACGAAGGAGGCCACGCTTCCCTCTCGCCAAGGAAACGCGGCCTCCTCCTCCACGGAGAATGGGAACAATCTGGATTCGATGGCTGCCTTTCGGTTGGAGGGGTCGGAGCCGTTGCGTCGGGTTCGCTAGGCCTGGATGGTGATCTTGCGGGGTTTGTTGGCGGCGGCTTTGGAGAGCTGAAGCTCGAGGACGCCTCGTTCGAGCTTGGCTTCGATGGCGTCGGGGTCGACGTCGTCTCCGAAGCCGAGGGACCGGACATAGACCGCTTCGGCGCCTCGGGTGGCTTCGAACTTCAGCTCTCCGTCGTGAAAGCTGATGTCGATGTCGCCGCGCCCAACTCCTGGGACGTCGGCTCGGACCAGATAGTGATCGTCGCTTTCGAAGACGTCGACGGGGGCGGTGAGGCGGGGAAGCTTGGGTGCTTCGGAGTGCGTGGATACGGCGGTTTGTTCGGACATCGGTAACTCCTTGCTGGGGGGCGAACTAGGCGGCGTTGATGGTGATCTGACGCGGCTTCTGTTCGGCGCGTTTGGGGAGGGTGACGGTCAGGACTCCGTTCTCGAAGGATGCTTCGATGCCTTCGGCGTTGACCTTGGGACCGAGCTTGATGCTCTGTTCGAAGGACACGTTCCGTCGCTCGCGGCGGATGGCCCGGTATCCTTCGGGGACCTCGTTCGAGCGTGCAGCGCCCAGCTTGAGGTAGCCGTCGGAGACTTCGATCGACAGGTCCTGCGGGGACAGGCCGGGGAGGGCGCTCTTCAGTGCGAACGATTCGTCGGTCTCGTGGACGGTGAAGCCGCGACGGGTCGGTCGAGCCTTCGGGGCCGGGAAGAGGTCCCGGAACGCTGCATCAACCTGTCGGCTGAGGGAGCGAAAGTCGTTGATGAACGGGTCGGGGGTCGTTTTCCACTGCATGAGCATGACGGTGCACTCCTTGGTCTTGGGTCCTCGGGCCGCGCCGCCGCCGTGATGCGGATGCTTGGGGAAGGCGCGACGGTGCACGCGGTCCGAGGAAGTCTGCGGTTGTGCCGCTGTTGTTGCGGCGGGCCGAGGGGGCACCCGCGCCGCTCTTGCGGCTTGTCGGGGGGCCTCGTCGACCTCGAAGCGAACCTAAGCCTCGGCCGGAAGGTGTCAACACAACTCCCAAACACTTTTTTCACAGCTGCCCGATCGGTCTGGAAGCCCGCGGTGGGCCGATTTCCATGCAATCACGGCTTCACGGCCCCTGTTGGGACCATGCGGTCATGTCCTGAGGGGCGGCCGGACGGTGCGTTCGCCGTCGGCGCCGTTCAGCGAGGACGGACGAGGGCGCCATCTACCAAGGAGTCGCTGGGGTGCACGATGACTTGGTCGCCGGGCGCCAGGCGACTCGACGACGGTGTCCAGGTCGTTGCGACGACCCAGCTCGATAGGGCGGACCACCGCGAGTCGCCTTCGAGCACGAACACCGCCCACGCTCCGTCCTTTCCCCGGAACAGCGCACTGACCGGAACCTTCAGCACGTCTTCAGCACGTCAAATCACAATGCCAGCTTCAACCCGATACCCGTCGCCAAGCTTGGCGGATGCCTCGCCGGTGTCCTCGAGCGCGATGACGACGTTGACCCGCTGCTCCTCGACGCCGAGCGCCTTGAGTGCCGCGATCTGCTCGCGCTGGCCCTCGACGAGCCGCGTCATCACGACGTTGAGCAGGAATGCTGCGACCGCGAGGAACATGATCGGAACGACGGCTCCCATGCCGATTGGGGCGAACGCTCAGCCGGTCGGGAGGCGGTCTCGCAACCAGGCTCCGACCGCCTCGATCTCCTCGGGGCACACGTGGTGCTCGATCGGGTAGTCGTGCCAATGGGTCTTGGCGGTGGTCCAGGTGTCGAAGTCGGCCTTGGCCTCGCGCCCCCAGTCGAGCTTGACCATCGGGTCGTGGGTGCCGTGGCCGAAGAACGCTTCGGTGTCACGGTTGGCGTCGTTGCGCTCGGCGGCGAAGGCCGAGCGCAGCACGTGATAGCCGGACAGCGACATGATGCCGGCCAACGTGTGCTCGTGGCGTGCCCCGACGAACAGCGACATGGCAGCGCCCTGAGAAAAGCCGGCGACGACGGTTCTCGATGACGAGACGCCGCGTGTTCGCTCTCGCTCGAGCAGGGCCTCGATCTTCTGACCCGACGCCCGAATGTGGTCCTCGTTTTCTCGACCCTCTACATGGTCGAGGGTGAGGATGTCGTACCAGGCCGGCATGACGAACCCGCCGTTGATCGTCACGGGGTACTGCGGCGCGTGCGGGAACACGAACCGAACGTGCGGACACTGAAGGACCGGGACGATGGGCTCGAAGTCGTGTCCGCTGGCGCCGAGGCCATGCATCCACACGACCGAAGCGGTGGCGTCTTTGGGTCCGACTTCGACACAGTCCAGCAGGGCGCTCACGGCCCGCCTTGTAGCACGTGATAGGTTCGGCCCGTGAGAGGCCAGGGGGCGCGGCGGCCGTGGGTCGCGTGGGGAATATCCCTGATCGGTGCCGCAGCATTCTTGTGGCTGGCCTCGACCCGCCTGCAGCTGTGGCCGGAGACCTTCACGCTCGAGTCGCCGCTCCTGTTGGCGGCGGCGGCGGCGATGCACGTCCCCTACGCGGTCGTGCGGGCGCTGCGGTTGCAGTACGTGTTCGATCCCCTCGTGAAGCGCAACGGCGGAACCCGCATGAGTCGCCGGGTGCTGTACGGCAGCGGCTTCTTGTCGTTCTTCGTCCTGCTGGTGCTGCCGCTGAAGCTTGGAGAGCTGTCTCGGCCGATGCTGCTGGCACGCGGTCGTCAACCAGGCCTCGGTCTGCCGGAGGCGGTCGGCGGCGTCGCCCTGGAACGGTTGGTCGACGGCCTCATCATCGTCGCCATGTTGTTCGGCGGTCTCGCGCTGTCGGAGGTGCAGCTCGAGAGCAGCCTGGCCGACGTCCGCTTGGTGGGGATGACCATGTCCGCGGTGTTCGCCGTGGGGCTGCTCGTCCTCGTGGTCGCGGCCCGGATGCCGCAGCGCGCGGTCGCTCTCGCCTCGGCCATTGCGGGGATCTTCGGAGCCCGAGGTCGGGAGCTCGTCGGCGGCCTCGTCGAGCGGGTGGCCGGGACGATGCGCGGTGTCCTCGCCCTCGAGCACGCTGGACCCTTCGTGGTCTGGTCGATCCTCTACTGGGCGATCACCGCGGCGCAGCTGTGGTTGGTGCTCGAGGCATGTGGGATCCATCTCAACGGTGCCGCGGCGGCGGCGATCATCGCGATCGTTGGGCTGAGCATTCAGCTACCGGGCGGACCGGCTCAGTTCGGCACGTTTCAGATGGGTACGGGGCTCGCGCTGCCCCTGTATTTGGACGCTGCTGCCCTCCAGAGCGCCGGGAGCACGTTCTCGGCCGTGATGTACGCGCTGCAGCTCGTGGGCGCCGGTCTGATGGCGTTGCCGGGTCTGGCCCTGCTTGCGCGGGTCCCACAGGCCCCGGAAGACGCCGATTCGCCTGAAGACGCCCCGTAAGCGGGAGCGCGCCCCCCCGTTGCTGCGGACGGTAGGTCGCGGGTATGCTCCGCCGACGTTCCGCCGCTTGCGCACTAGCCGCAAGACTCTCGGAGAGGTTCCATGCTCGGTTTTCACGCTCTGACCACTCGACTGGCCGACACGCGCTTCGGCATCGTTGCCCTCGCGCTCACCCTCGCTGCAGCCCCGGCTTGCGGCAAGAAATCCAAGGGCACCGACGCTCCCGATTCGGGCGGCGCCGCAGGCTCCACGGACACCGGTGCGGCGGGTGACCTCGTCGCCAAGGCTCGCACCAACGAGCTGCTGCGTCTCGCCAACGAAGACCTCGCCAAAGGGCGCTACGTCTCCGCTGCGAAGCGTGCCGAAGAGGCCCTCGAAAAGGACGCCAGCAACGCCGACGCCTACGCGATTCTCGGCACATCCAGCTGGCGCGCCGGTGACTTCGTCGCCTCCACCGCGGCCTACGAAAAATCCGTCGAGCTCGACGCGAAGAACTTCGGTGGTGTGCTCGGTCTGGGCCGCAACCTTCAGGCAGCAGGGGCACACCAGCGAGCCATCGAGTTGCTCGACGTCCTGGTCGAAGACGACAAAGAGCAGATCGCTCCGCGTCTGACCAAGCTGTGGAGCTACTACACGCTGGTCGACGCTGATGCCGGAGTGAAGGAACTCGACGAGATCTTCAAGTTCCTCCCCGCCGAGGACCCGCAGATCGCCCTGGTGCAGTCCTACGCCGCGTTCCTTCGTCCATTGGAGGGCAAGGGCCCGTTCTTCGTCATCGACGGGGACACCGGATCGATGGACGCGGGCATCAACCACGACATCGGGGTCAAGTACACCAGCGGGATCATCGGCGGAGAGTTCTCCCGCGTGATCTTCTTCGAGAGCGTCGAGGAGACCGTCATCGATGCGGGCCTCGTCGCTACGCTCGGGTTGAAGTCGATCGGCAAGATGACTCCGCTGGGTCAAGAGGCCGAGACTGACATCGTGCTCGTGCCGGAGGTGAAGTTCGGCGAACTCACCATGAAGAACGTGCCCGCGATCGTGCGGCCGCTCGACCCGTACGAGCCCGCGCTCGGTGAGAAGCCCGGCCTGATTCTTGGCCGCCAGGCGATGCAGGCGATGGGGTCGTTCACGTTCGACTTCCCCGGCAACTCGCTCACGATCACCAAGGAGGCGCCCTCGGCCGCCCCAGAAGGCTCGGTCGAGCTTCCGTTCTTGCTCGTCAGCATGCACGTGCAGAGCGCTCCGGTCGTCCCTGTGACCATCGATGGCGCGGAGCACAGCTTCTACGTCTACCTCGGCGGCACGTACGGCTCGGGCGTCGCTGTCACGCGGAAGCACTACCTCAAGAGCGGGCACCTTCCTCGCGAGCTCGACAACCCCGAGGACGAGACCAACGGCTTGAAGATGGTCTACGTCAACGAGTTTGGCATCGGCGAGAAAGCCCTCGGCGGCATGGGTGGTCTGGTGCTGCTCAACGCTCGCCCCGATCCCAACCTCGCGATCTATCTCGACGGCACAGCCTTCGAGATGGGTGGCTACGTCAACACCCGGCTGATGGCTGGGTGGTCGGTCACCTACGCGCCCGCCTCGGGCAAGGTCTACGTCAAGACCCCGTAGCGACCTGGCCGCGCAGACGACTCGAGCCGCAGCGACACCGTTCGCTGTGGCTCGTTTCGCGTTCGGCACCAAACCCTCATGGCTCGCTGGTTGGATAGATTGCTCGGCCGAGTGCCGAAGGTCCTGGATTGGGACCAGCTTCAGCTGGGCGTGGTCGAGGTTGAGGGGGTCGTCCGAGCGCTCGAGGTCATCGTGGAGCCCGTGGAGGGGACTCGGTGCGTCGCGCTGGACTATCGCGCCTGGCCACCGAGTACGACGAGCGGCGTCGGCGGTGCGGCCGTCGTCGGCGACCAGGCGTTTCAGGTCGCCGCGGCCCAAACGGTGGAGTTCATGCTCGAGTCCCGAGGGCGGTCGGTGCTGATTCGTCCTCAGCCCGGAGAGGACGTTGCGGCGATCCACAAGGCTCTCGAAGCGCAGTACGGCTTCAACCTCCGCACGGAGGTGCACTGTGTCTGTCCGGGCGATGAAGTCGTCGTGCGGGGCAAGGTGGTGCATGTGACCCCTGCCGGCGGGAGCCCGCACCGCTCGGACCCGCACCGGGCCGTAGTCGAGGCCCAGCAGATTCGCCTTCGCTGATCGGGCGTCTCAAGCTGCCGCCGCCTGTGTCGATGGGCAGGCATGGGCGAGCCGCTTCGAATCGATTCCGCCTCCCCCACCCCCTGGACCTCGCTTGAAGCGAAGCGCGTCCTGCTGCTGTGCGCGGAGGCAGATCGCTCCATCGTAGAACTCGCTCGGCCGCAGCTGGAGCTTCAAAGCCTGCAGGTCGATGTCGTCGATGATGCGTCCGACCCCCACACCGTGTGGGACGCGTTGCACGCGGACCCCCGTCCCACGGTCGTCGCTGTGGTCGTCAGTCGAGCGCGGGCGCGCGCCGCCACCCGGCCTCTGCTCGACGCGTTCTCGGAGGTCGCCGGGCCGGTGCATCGACTCTTCGTTCTCGACCTGAGGCGGCGCCCGAGCGTGCTCGAGCAGGTGCGCGCCCTGTCCGCGGCCGTCGAGGGTCTCGAGTTGACGCTGCAGATCGGCCGCGAGAGCCGAGCCGCACTGACCGTATCGGCGACGACCAATCCGCGGGCATCGGGAGAGCGGAGGCTCTCGCCGTGCGGTATGGGAACGCGGCGGCTGCATGTTGTGCAGCCTCCGGTCCTACTGAGCGCGGCTGTACACGAGGGCTCGCAGACCATTCCCGCCCGGACCCGGTTCCGGCTGCGTCGAGAGGACCGACCGATGTCCGCGACATGTCCTGAGCTGCCGCCGATCGACTGACACGGGTCGGCGGCACTCGCCTCTGGGACGGCCAGACGTAAGAAAGCCGGCTACGCGTGCGCAGCCGGCTTTGAAAGCAAGATCCGGTCCCTCAAACGGAGAGCCCGGCGAAGAGGGGATCAGCCCTTCTTCTTTTTCTTGCCCTTCTTCTTCTTTTTCTTGCCCTTCTTTTTCTTGCCCTTCTTCTTGCCGGCGGCATCGGGGGTGGGCTTGGGCACCGGGTCCTTGCCGCCTTCGTCGCCGCCTTCGGGCTTCTTGTCGTCAGCGGGCGTCTCGTCTCCGCCTTCGGGCTTCTTGTCGTCCGCGGGCGTCTCGTCGCCACCCTCGGGCTTCTTGTCGTCAGCTGGCTTTGCGTCGCCGTCGTTGCCGGCCTTGCCGGAGTTCTTGGGCTTGTCCTTGCCGTCGCAGTCGCCGTCCTTGACGGTGTCTTTCTTGAGGCAGTAGCTGCCCAGACCGGTCATCTCCTCGTCCTTGCTCGAGAAGCGCGGGCCACCATTGAAGGTGACGGAACACTTCTTGGGGGACTCGGGGAGCGTCTCGGAGAGGAACACCGAACCGGTGACACGCGTGGTCTCGCCGGGCTCGAGGTAGTACAGGTCCGTTCCGAACAGGTACGCGGTCTCGATACGCTCGGCTTTGCCCACCGTGCAGGTGACCTTGGCCTTGACGCCCGACTTTTGGTCGATCGTCTTGAGCGCTTGGACATCGGCCACGAGCTTGACGTGGAACTTGTCGCCTTTGCCACCATAAGGCTCCTCAGCCTTGATGGAGACGTTGGCGACCGCCAAGGACTCTTCGTCGATGGGTGCTGGGTCGCCCGCTGCCGGAGCGTCGGGGTCGCAGCGTCCATCGGACGTCTTGTCGCCGTCGTAGCAGACTTCCTTGAGCACGGTCTCTTCGTACTCGCCGAAGCTGCCTTTCTTTTGCTTCCAGACCGACACTTTCATGTCGCACTTGCTGGGCGCATCGGCGAATCCGAAGGCGGGGTTGAAGAACAACCGAGCCTCGCGGGCAACGGTCTCACCCGACTCGAACTTGAACGGCGCGGCCATCAAGTGGGCTTGCTGAAGGTCGACGAACTTGGTGTCGCCGACGTCGCAGGCTGCCTTGAAGGTGATGCGATCGTGGTTGTCCTGCGGCTCGTGGACGAGCACGCGGTACGGCACCTTGAACGAGTTGGTGCCTCCGAAGCCGGAGTGCTTCTCGACCACGAGTTCGGTGATCTCCAGAGGCTTGTCGCTGCCCGACTGGGGCGTCGCAAGAATCTCGGGCTCGCACTTGCCTTGGGTGGTCTTGGTGCCGTCGTAGCAAGCGTGTCGCAGCTCGATAGCCGTGGTGCTCGAGCCGCCGCCGGAGATGCGGAAGTCGAACTGGCACGGCGACATCGGCTTCTTCAAACCTTGGGTGAAGATGGAGCCCTTGAGCTCGGCCTCTTCGCCTTCTTTGAAGGTCTCCAGTCGCTTGCTGTAGTCGGCGCTGTTGATGTAGCCGATGTCCGAGACGAACGCGTCTCCGTCCTTACACGTGCCCTTGGCGCGGATATAGGTTCCGGAGTCGATGGCTTTTTGAAGCTTGCCCTTGGCCTTGATCTCGAGGGACGCGGGGCTGAACGAGTTGCCTTGCGACTTGACCTCGATGTCCGAGAGCAGGATGGGCATGTGGCTCTCGTCCACTTCCTCAACCTTGGTGATCTCGACCAGTGCGGCCTCTTTGGCTTCGAGCTCGGCCTCTGCCTTGGCTTCTTCAGCGGCTTTGGCTTCAGCTTCGGCTTTCGCCTTGGCTGCGACCTCATCCTCTTCTTTCTTTTTCTTGGCCTCTTCCTCTTCCTTCTCCTTGGCTTCCTTGTCCTCCTCGGACTTGTCAGCCTCCTTCGTCTCTTCTTCCCCGCCGGTCAGCTTGTCGCATCCAGCAGCAAGAGGGGCGAGGGAGAGGAGAAGAACGAGGCCGTAGTGCAGACGGTGGCTCTCTCGTATTGCGGCCATAGCGGGACTTTCACCGATACGACGCACCGCGTCCATGTCGGTTGCCGCAAGCTCGGGCTTTTATCTCCAACCATGGTCGAACCAGGACATCCGTCCGCGGGGAGCAGGGGGGAATGTCAGCTTTTCGGCCCGCGGGCCTTGGATTATTCGTCTTGGAGGTCTTCCAACCGGCCGAGCGTGACCGCATCCGGCAGTCCACTGGTGTAGGTGCCGACAATCCAGGCTTCTGAGCGTACGCCCCGGGAGATCCGTAGCTCGTCCAGCAGGCCGTCGTAGAAGCGATCCGACGGGGCGTCTCCGAGAAGAGAACCGATCGAGCCGGGCTGGTCCGCGTCCGAGATGATCGTGCCGTCGCCAGGTGTCTGCGTCGACGCAGTCGTTGCGCCGTTGACCCAGAATCCGACCGTGTCGTCTGCCGCGATCGTCACGACGAGGTGCACCCAGTCGCTCACGTCGAAGTCGGCGCTCATCGCTTGCCCTTCCGCCAGCTCGTAGCCCAGGTCGACCTGGATCTGTCCAAGCGGCATCGTTTGGCTCAGGAGAATGGCCCAGCCTGTCGTCGCGGTCGTGGAGTCGGTCTTGTCGAAGATGCGCTTGTAGGTGGTGCCGGCGGCGAGCTCGGGGCGCAGCCAAAGATCGGCGGTCAGTCCGGTCCCGCGGAGGTCGGCGAGCGAGCCTGTGGCGGGGACCTCGAGGTGGTCGTCGACGCCATCGAAGCGGGTCGCGGAGTCGAACCGCCCATCCTCGGGAACGACGCCCGTGGGGACCGCGTCGTTGTTCGAGTCGCTCGCGTCCGAGCCATCGGAGAGGTGCCAGACGGCCACGAAACTGTCGTCCCAAACGCTCTCGGCGACCTCCGGGGAGGCCCCTGATGGGTTCCCCCCATACGCCCACACCCGCGTGTCGGCGCCCGGGTTCACATCGACGCTCAGCCATGCGAGCGCGCCGTCCGGCTCCCATGGGATGAGCGCGCCACCCTCGTCCACAAACACGAGGGTTTCGTCCTCGAGTAGGGCGGGATCGATCCGCGCGGAGAAGGGGAGGGCGGCGACCGGAGAGTCCAGCGGCATGCCGTGCAGGGTCACGGACTGCCGAACGGTCCACGCGCAGTCCCACCAGCCTTCGCGGCACACTCCGTCGGTGGAGGACCCTTGTGTGGTGGGGGAGCTCGTCGTGTCAGCGCCGCCAGACCCCGTGCTGCCTGTCTCGTCCGAGACCGTCGTCGACGTGGCCAAACTCGTGGTGAGGCTCGTCGATGCGGGTCCGGCTTGTGACGTGGCGCCTGTGCTGGTTCCCTCGGGGGGGTCCACGCACAGGTCGCCCAGGCCCTGCCCGGAGTACTCCCCGTAGCGGCGCCCGGAGGGGCACCCATCGTCCGGGAAGCTGCAGAAGCCTGAAGGCTCGCAGAAGCCGCCAGCCTGGGCGCCCGCACAGCCGGAGTCATCCTCGCAAGCGAAGGCGCTGGGCGAGCACGCGCAGCAGCCCGCGAATGCCATGAGCATTCGTACGCGCAATCCTCGGCCTTCCCAGGCCGCTCGAGCCTCGTCCCCACGCACGTTCCACCCGAAGTGTATCGGATGGTCTGGCTCAGTAGCCCCGAATCTTGCGAAGGTCGCGAAGGTCCCGCTTGCTCGGGCGGCCGGTGCCGCGGTCGCGATAGACCATCGGGTCGACAAGCTCGCGCGGTGGGGGCGGCGGTGTGTTGTCGACGTACAGCTTTTGCGCCTCCGAGGCTGGCCCGCGGCGGTCCCCGAGGGCAGCAATCTCCAGGATGCGAAGGCCCCCGGGCGTTTGCACCTCGACGTTGGCCCCCACGCGCACGACCTTGGATGCCTTGACCGAGTGGCCGTCCACCTTCACATGCCCGCCCGTACAGGCCTTGCCTGCCATCGAGCGGGTCTTGAAACAACGCGCGGCCCAGAGCCACTTGTCGATGCGGACTTCGCTGAGTTCGGTCATGAGCGCTTCCCGAAGGCGTGCCTCCAAGCCCGACCCGCGGACTTCGAGAACCCTTCGAGAAGTGTATACGACGCGGGCAAGAAGACCAGGGTCATCACGGTGCTGGTTAGCAGGCCGCCGGCGATGACGATCGCGATCGCGTGATAGTAGACGCCCGCCAGCGTGGGGTGGTGGATCAGCATCGGCAGCAGCCCCAGCACGGTGGTCGTCATCGTCATCAGGATCGGTCGCAGCCGGTCCTCGCCCGCCGTGCGCAGGGCTTGATCGCGCGGCATCCCCTGCGCGCGTAGTTGGGTCACCCGGTCGACCAACATGATGCCGTTGTTCACGACCACCCCGATCAGGATGAAGAACCCGACGATGGCGGTGGTGTCGAGCGTGGTGTCGGTGAGCCAAAGGGCCCACGGCGCGCCGAAGCACCCCAGCAAGCAGGTCAGCAAGATGCCCAGCGGCTGCAGGTAGCTCTCGAACAGCGAGGCCATCACGGCGTAGACCAACAGCAGGCACAGCCCCAGGTTGATCAGCATTTCGTTGCCGACCTCCTGCTCTTGCCGCCACGACGTGCCGCGGCCCCAGCTGTAACCCGGCGGGAACTGGTAGTCCTCGAGTGCGGCCGAAATCGCCTTGAAGTTCTGCTCCGCGTCCGCCTGCATGAAGCGGACCTTGACCTTGGCTTCGGTCTGTCGATCGACGCGTTGAATCCAATAGGGGCGCCGGGCGATGTCGATGTCAGCGACGGACGACAACGTGATCTCGTCGCCGGTCGCGGTCTGGAGCTTGAGGTCGCGGAGCATGGCCACGCCCGCGCTGCCTTCCTCCGGAATGTCCGCGCTCAGGCGCAACTCCAGATCGCCGCGTTCGCCTCGGGTCGTGCCCAGCGGGAGGCCTTGAAACGCGAGTGAGACCCGCTGTGCGACCTCGGCGGGGGTGAGTCCGACCCTGCGGAGGCGGTCGTCGCGAAGTTGTACATGCAGCTCGCGTGCACCCTCGTCGAACGGCGTGATGATGTTGTCGAAGCCGCCCTCGTCGGGACGCGCTCGGTCACCCTTGGGGAGTCGCAGGGAAAGATGCTCCGCCACGTCCTCGCTCAGCGCGATCAGGGCGCCCATGTCTTCACCTTTGAGGGCGAACTCGACGACGTGTTTGTCCCGGTTTCGGCGCCAGTCGAAGTCTCGCTCGGCCACGCGGTATGTGACGCCGACTTGCGGCGGCAGGGCGCGGCTCAGCTCGGCTTTGAACGCGTTGGTCTCGGCTTCACTCTGGAATGTGACCGCCGGATACACGCGGCAGTTGCCCCAGTGATCCGAGAAGCTGCACGACACGGCTTCGATGCCGAGCTCTTCTTTCTTCTCGAGGATCACATCCTCGAGGACCTTCACGTGGCCCTCGATCATCTCGTATCCCTTGCTGCCCGCGAACTGTAGCCGGATGGGGAGGTTGTCGGACTCGAACTCCGCTTCGCCCAGCTCCAGCTCCATCGCCGACAGCGGGATGTAGGCCGAGCCCGCGACGGCGAGGCCCAGCAGGAGCGTGAGTCGCGGGACCTTGAGCGTGAGGGTGACGAAGGCTGCGTAGGCGGCGCAGAGGCGACTGAGAATCGGATGGTTGAGTTTCTTCGCTTGCGGTTTGAGGACCCGTCCCATCAGCAGGGGAATCGCTGTTTGCGAAACGAAGAGGCTGGCGATGAGGCCGATGGCGAACGTGATGCCCAGCGGTCGCAGGTAGATCAGCATGTCGTCGTGGCTCTCGGTCGCCACGAGCGGGATGAACACGATGATCGTCGAGAGCGTGGAGGCGATGGTCGCGAACCCGACCTCGCGTGCACCCAGACGGGCAGCCTCGAGCGGCGCGTGTCCGCGCTGTGCCTGCAACGTGATCGCTTCGACGATGACCACCGCGTTGTCGACGAGCATGCCCACCCCCAGGACGAGGCCGAGCAGGACGATGCAGTTGAGCTCGTCTCCCCGCAGGAACAGGATGCCACCGGCCACCACTACGCTCATCGGAATCGAGATGGATGCGGCGAGGGTGGTGGTCCCGCGATGAAGGAACAAGAACAGGATGACCAGGCCGAGCAGGCCGCCGTAGACACCCGTGTCGCGCAGGTCCCCGAGGGTCTTGAGGATTGTCTCGCCCTGGTCTTCGATGACCAGGAGGTCGATACCGTCGAGAGCGGGGTCTTGGTCGAGCTGGACCATCACGGCCCGGATGCGCTCGCTGACTTCGACCGCCGATGCGCCCGCTTGTGCAAAAACCTCGACGTTGATTGCGCGCCTCCCGTTGAGCCTCCGGGCTCGGCGCTCCTGCTTGGCATGGGCCGAGATGTTCGCGACCTCGCCCAGCGGAGCGAACCTATCGGCACGGTCGGCGGGTGTAGAGACGCCGTCCGCGGAGACACTTCGGGGCTCCGCCGCGCGCCTTGGCAGAGGAATCCTCGCGAGTCGTTCGGGCTGCGCGGCGGTGCTCGGGGAGCGAAGGCCTGCGACCTGTTGTCCGTCGCGCAGCATGCCAAGGCTTCTGCCCGTTCGGGCATCTCGGACCGCCTGCGAGAGGTCGGCGAGTTCGACCCCGCTGGCCTCGACCGACTCGAGGTTCACCTTCACCTCGAGCTCGTGCGGCGAAACTCCATCGAGCTCCACCCGGGCGACGCCGGGGACCCGTTCGAGCTTTCGGACGATACGTTCCTCGATCAGGTAGTAGTCTTCGGAGAGGTCGGTGCCGCTGGAGACCTGCATCTCCATCATCGGGTCGTCGAAGTTCGTGTACGCGCCGATGTAGATGTTGTTCACGAACGACGGCAGCTCGCCGCGAATGCGTTCGATGCGGTCGCGAAGCTCGAGCTTCCGGGCGTCGATGTCGGTGCCCGGTTCGAAATCGAGGTTGACCTTGACCCCCCACGAGCCGCTGCCGACTTGAATGCGTTCGAGATCCCGGACGGTCGCGACCTGCTCTTCGATCGGACGAATGACCTCCCGCTCCAACACCTCGGGACTCGTGCGCTCGATCTGAACGCGGACGTAGAGTCGGGGCTTGGTGTCGGAGGGCAGGAACGACAGCGGCATCGAGAACAGGCCGATGACACCGAGAAGCAGGACGGCGCACAGAGCCATCCCGACCGTGACGGGGCGGTCGAGCGCGAGGTCGGAGAGGGCCCAGCGCCGCATGGCCGGAGCATAACGCCTGCGGTGGGGCGAATCGTGCGCCGAGCGAGAGGTCCCGTTCGTCGGCCGCCGGGGGCCGTCCGTCCGGGGCGAGCGCCGCTCGTCGGCCGGCCCGAGCGGGGTTCGGCGCCGTCATCCATGGTGTTGATATGAAGTTTTCCTCGTTCTTCGCGGTCGCCGCCTTGCTTGCCGTGGGGTGTGCCACGAACCCAGCCCCGAAAGAGGATGGGGCGACTTCGGGCGAAACCACTGGCCCGGTGGCGAGCAGCTCGGAAAGCAGCGGCTCGGGAACACCCGGGTCGACGTCCCGGGAGGCGAGCACCGGCGACGGTGCCGACGCCTCATCGAGCTCTGGGGCCGAGGCGCTGCAGCCGATCGAGCTCGACCGGAGCTGGGTCGAGGGACTGCAGGGGGCTTGGCTCGGTCCGGTCACCGGGACGCCGCTAGGCGATCTTCCGCAGTTCTACTGGGAGTTCGCATGGACCGACGCCGACTCGCTGCTCGGGGTCGCGGACAACGGCATGGGATTTCGTATCGAGTTCGAGTTTGCGGAGCTGGATGGGCAGTGGATGCTGGTGGAGACGGGTACGCTTCCGGGCGGCATGAGCCAGTCTTATTCGCTGCATCCGGTGAGCCGAGAGGGGGACCTTGTCCGGTTTGAGGTGTTGGACCAGCCCGGGTACCTGCAGCTCGACATCCTTCCTGCGGAGGGCAGCTTTGAGATGGCCGTGTTTGTCCGGGGTCAGGCCCACGGGACCTTCGACTTGTCGCATCCGAGCTGAGGCTCAGCGGAGCATGTTCCTTGGGGGCTCAGCGCGACAATCCGAAGCGTTCGTTCGGTGTAGTTGTTCCCGAGCGTGAGCTTCGGGTCTTCGAGGAAACGACTCCGCCGCTCTCGCTGCTTCTGGACAGGTCGGGGTCTACTTCAAGAAGCCCACCCGAAACGGAGCCACCTACGCCGAGATGAGCGCGGAGCTCTTCTTGGCCCGGCTGTGTGCCTTGGCCCCTCCGCCAGGTGCCCACACCGTCCGTGACTACGGAGTCCTCGCACCTCGGCACGCCCTGCGCGCTTGAGTCGTCCCGACGTCGGACGCCACGAACACCGAGCCCAAGCAGCTCTCGTTGTTTGTCCCTCAAGGACACATCGAGTTCGCCGCCAATACCGGCGCCGCACTCGAGCGGCAGCATCCCGCCCTCGGCGGCCCGCGAGCGCGTTGGCACCGGTGCGCGCTGCGGACCCCGACCGAACGATGCTCCGCCCCTGGAGCGCCTCCTCAGGCCCTCGCCCGTCCGGAGTTCGTACTGATGACCGCGGTCCTTGCCTTCCGCGGTTACCTTTTCACCCCACTTGCCGCACGCTTTTTATCGCGCGCCAACAGCGCGCAGTGCTTTTCCCAGCTAGTTTTGCCTAGTCGCGCGCTGGCAGGTCTTCCCTTGTATGAGGACGAGCAGGCTAAAGTTGGAGAGGAGCAAGCCCGGTAGGCCGTTCATCCTTCGGTCATTGAGACCGTCTAGACTGCGCAGGCCACCGACGGAGCATGGTCATGCGGCTCTGCCTTCGGGCAATCCGCGAGTATCAGAGTGACTCGTTGTCGGAGATTCGTTGCTCACCCGCCGTTTTCGGCGCTCGAGGCGACCCTGGGTCCAGAAGAACCCGCATACCCCAGCTTGACAGGGGGTCAGTCCATATCAGTCCGTATCAGAGAGACGAACCGCTAATCTATGCGGCAAGAGCGAGTGAGTCCTGTTGCGCGCGGCCCCCTTCGTCGGTCGGCACGGGTTCGAGTGTCGGCTCGGAAGCAGCGTCTACGGCGGAGGACCTCAGCGTAGGCCTCAACTACGCCTGGCACACGCACGGACTCGAACGAAAGCGACAACATCGACGCCAACGACAGCGTTGAAGCACGTTCTTCCCTCCCCCCCGACCGTTCCTCAGCCAGGCGCGGCGAAGTCGTACTCAGCCACGTCGATCCGGGGCCTGAGTCCCTGTCCGTCGAGGTTGGTGTGGGAGAAGAACCCTCTGTCGCCCATGTCTTCGGAGTGACTGCGGGCAGCGCAGGTCAACTGTTGCCAGTCACGCCCAGTGATCACGAAGCGGTCACGCTGGATGAGCACGTGGACAGCGCGGCGGCCAGGCGTCGCCGCGCTGCAAGGGCTCGAGGTCAATCCGGGGAGGAGTCGGTGTCGA